>Ga0114931_10001251_pt1 | contig 32296 bp, 27 predicted proteins | sample 2SBtaG_FD_89579 | JGI IMG/M metagenome (GOLD analysis project Ga0114931, IMG submission 89579) | Deep subsurface microbial communities from Kolumbo volcano to uncover new lineages of life (NeLLi) - 2SBTROV14_V59a metaG | ecosystem: Environmental > Aquatic > Marine > Volcanic | place: Kolumbo...
GCAACAGAGGAGTAAAACTTGAAAAGTTTAAGCGTCCGCGCTGACGAAAGTCCGCGGCTCGCTACACTCAGCATGACGGACCGGGGTCCATCGTACCGGGCAAACGGGTCATGGCCGTCTCTGGAGCGGACCTTCGGGTTGCTCGAACTGAGACGGGATCCTTCCCGCCTGCCGCATACGAACGCGTGAACTTTCTTCGAGAGCCAGATGCGGGAGATCCACACGTCCGGTTCGATGAGCGGGACGTGGAAACGGAGCATGGTTGGGCTACTGAGGCACCGCCAAACGAAAGGGGCGGAAAACAGAGAGGCTCAACCCACCGCGCCACGTCTGGACTCGACCCATTCCACGTTTTCGATACGTCAACGGTTGGTACGCATCCTCGCGTAGACTACAATTCGCCGATTGCCGAGTGTCAAACAACGGGCGAAAAGCGGGTTGCGATTTTGGGATTGGTGGATTCTGCTGTGCGCAAAAGATTCGACATCATCGTCGTTGGCGGAGGTCATGCGGGTGCGGAAGCCGCGTGGGCGGCTGCGAAGCTCGGCGCAAGTGTTGCCCTGGTCACCATGACGTACGACGCCATCGCGCGCATGTCCTGCAACCCCGCCATCGGCGGACTGGGCAAGGGGCAGATGGTACGCGAAATCGACGCGCTGGGTGGAATCATGGGTTTGGCTGCTGATCGCGCCGGTATTCAGTTTCGCATGCTCAACCGCAGCGAGGGGGCGGCAGTATGGGCGCCCCGATCGCAAAGCGACAACGGGCTTTATCCCAAGGCCGTCCAGCAAATCTTGGCCACCGAGCGCAAGGTAGAGGTTATCGAGGGGATCGTCGAGCGCGTGATTACGCGTTCCTCGCAGCCGGGGTCAAAGGGGGCTTCCGAGCGTCGCGTTCGGGGAGTCGTTCTTGAGGATGGGAGGCGTCTTCGCAGTGAGGCTGTGATCCTGACAACCGGCACGTTTCTTCGCGCGATGATGCATTGCGGTGAATCCAAAACAGAGGGAGGCCGAGTCGGGGAGCAAACGGCGACGGGGATGAGCAAGGCGCTGGTCGAACTCGGTTTTGAACTTGGGCGTCTAAAGACCGGAACACCGCCGCGGGTTCGCCGGGACTCGGTTGATTTTGCCGTCTGCGAGATTCAACCGGGCGACGACGTTCCCGTGCCTTTTTCGGACATGACCGACGCGATCTTACAGGAGCAAGTTCCCTGCTGGATCACCTGGACCAACATCGAGGTTCACGAGTTGATCCGAAAAAATCTACACCGTGCGCCGATGTATTCCGGTCAGATCGAATCAACCGGTCCGCGATACTGTCCGAGCATCGAAGACAAAATCGTGCGTTTCGCGGATAAATCGCGGCATCAGATTTTTCTCGAGCCGGAGGGATATCAGAGTGATCGTATTTACTGTAACGGTGTCAGCACCTCGTTGCCCAGAGATGTGCAGGAGGCGTTTATTGCTCGGATTCCGGGCTTACAGCGGGCCGAAATCCTGCAGTATGGCTACGCCGTCGAATATGATTTTGTACCAACCCACCAGACTCAAAGATCCCTGGAGACCAAGCGCGTTGCGGGGTTGTATCTGGCCGGGCAGATCAACGGAACCAGCGGGTACGAAGAGGCCGCCGCGCAGGGGTTGGTTGCGGGCGTCAATGCTTCACACGCGATTGCCGGCAAAGAGCCTTTCGTTTTAGGGCGCGATGAAGCGTACATCGGAGTGATGATCGACGATTTGATTACGCGTCCTCCCTCGGAACCATACCGCATGTTTACCTCGCGTGCGGAGTATCGACTACGGCTGCGAGCGGACAACGCCGATCAGCGACTGACCCCGGTTGGGCGGCGGATTGGCTTGGTCGACGAGGCTCGCTGGGAGCGCTACGATCGCAGGAAGCGGGCGATTGCCGCCATTCACGAGGTTGCTTCCGTGACACGACTGAACGGCGGGACTGTTGCCGACTGGATGCGCCGACCGGAAGCGGAAGCGGAGAGGTTGGCTGCGATTCTCGCGCCAAACGCAGAACGGGTTTTCTGCTCGAGTGATCTCGATCAGGCGCTTCGTGAAGCAAAATACAGCGGTTACGTCGATCGTCAGGACCGGCAGATCGAGCGGTTTCGTAAACTCGAGTCAATGAAGATTCCGGGAGGTACGGATTTTTCGTCTGTTTCGGGGTTGCGTAACGAAGCGCGTGAAAAGCTGGGGGCGATCGGACCTGCGACGCTGGGACAGGCATCACGCATCAGTGGGGTCAATCCTGCGGATATCACCGCGATTTGGATTCACCTGAAGGGTCGTCGTGCGTAGCTTCGTTGTGAAAACCTTGAATTTCACTTCCGATCGCTGTCCGTCCGAAAAAATCATTCCCTAATGATGGCAGATTTTCGTTGACGCGCGACCTTACCATATGTACCGTATAGGAAACATGGGGGGGATGGACAATTTGAGGAGCGAATCTCTTTCAAGGATGGAAGGTTTGGAGGGTGCGTCATGGCGGATGTCTTTCAGGAAAAACAGGTCTTTACAACGGGCGAAGTCGCGCAGATTTGTAAGGTCAGTCAGCAGACGGTGATCCGTTGTTTCGATAGTGGGAAGCTGAGTGGTTTTCGTGTTCCCGGTTCGCGTTTTCGTCGCATTCCGCGCGAAGCGTTGATCGCGTTTATGAAGACCAATCAGATCCCCATGGATCAGCTCGAGACGGGCAAGAAGCGCGTGCTCGTTGTCGACGACGACGATGCGATCATCGAGATGTTTACGGACTTACTCGAACGCGATGGTCGGTTCGAGGTTCGTACGGCGAGGACGGGATACGACGCGGGTATTGTTACAGAACAGTTTCGTCCTGACGTGATGCTGCTCGATTTCAAGTTACCGGACATTAACGGAAACGTCGTTTGTAGAACGATCCGCGGGAATCCGAACTATAAGCACATGCAGATCATCATCATCAGCGGCGTGGCCGATCCGGATGAGGTGGCCGAACTTAAGGCCGCAGGTGCGGATGACTTTATTCGTAAGCCATTCGACATCAATGCCGTAATCAACCGGATTGCGGAGCTCGTAAGGGTCGCATAACCGCGAGCAGCGTAGTTGGCAGCCCGCCGAAAAACGGCTGCTTACGTGTGTGACACCGGTGTCGTACCGGTGAAAACGGCGGCGAAAGGCCGGGGCTACGCTTTTTCAACGGACTCCTGAAGGGATTGACTTTCTTGTCAAACGCCAGATGACCGTCGCAACCCAACCAAGATCCATTCGCACGATGGGTGGTCGTGACCGTGCCGAGCTGATTCTCGGGCACGTCGATCGACTACCGACACTGCCGGTTTTCGTTACGCGTCTTTTGGCCGTGACGTTATCCGACGAAAGCAGTGCGCGCGACGTTGCACAGATTATCGAAACGGACGCAGCGCTGACCGCAGGGATTCTTCGAATGGTACGGCGTGCCGATCTGGGTGTAAGCGTCGATCAGATGACCGTGGGGCGGGCGATTTCGCTCTTGGGCTTCCGTGCGGTTCGCAATGCGGTTCTTTCCGCCCAGGTATTCGATGTCTTTTCGGGCGACGAGCAGAGGGGCGACGCACTGGCGGATCGCAATGAGCTTTGGCGCCACAACCTGGGGGTGGCGTGTGTGGCCGAGGCCATCGCCGAAAAGTTGCGGTCGGGCAGCTTCCCCGCGGACGCCTTTGTTTGCGGATTGCTTCACGATATCGGCAAGATCGCGTTGGATGCCTGCCTTCCCAAGAGCTACAGCCGGGTCATGGAAACCGTTCGCACCAAGCACCGCTGCATTTGTGACGTGGAAAAGGAGCTGTTCGGATTGGATCACACGATTGCCGGAAAGCGATTGTCATCGCGGTGGGGGTTGTCGCGTTCGATTGTCGAGCGCGCGTGTCTTCATCACCAGGGAAGTTCGCACTTGCCGAGTACCGTGAGCGCGCCGGAACTGGTCAAAATCGTGCATCTGGCGGATGCGGTTGTTCGTGCGAACGGCGTTGGGTTTTCGGGGTACCTTGGCATGATCCACCTTGCGGACGTTGCCGAGGAATTGGGGCTTGGTCGCGATGATCTTGCGTTGATTGCAGATTCGCTACCCAAGCGTATGTCGCCGCTTCTGGAAGTCGTTGGTTTGGATTCATCGGATGGGTCGGTCGGGGAGGTCCATCCCGGTGATGATGAACTCGTGCGGCAGTTGCGGAAGATCAACGCGGATCTTTACGCGAAGAACGAGGCGTTATCCGCTCGTTCCGTGTTCTTGGATGCCCTGGATCACTTCGTGAGGAACACGGGTGAGGGGGCGAGGCTTTCAGATGTTTGCGAGGCGGCGGCGGAAGCTGCCTGCGACGCCTTTGCGTCGAAAGGTGCGATTTGCTGGGTTCTTTTACGGCAGTCGCCGAACTTGTGCGTAGCGGTATCGCTGAAGGGGTCGGGGCGTGCGGTGGCCAGCCTTTTAGATCGGACGCAGGTTGCTTCCTTGAAGTTCGACGATCCGGATTGGATTCGCGGGAAAACGAACGGGCAGTGTGGCCAGGCCTCAAAGCGTGAACACCTGCTGTGGCATCACGCTGTCGGATCGCCCCCGCAAGCAACGCTTCAGGCCATCGCGTTGAGGCGCGAGTCCGTGACCGGTGGTGTCGTCTTCGACGCCGGCGAAGGCGACGTTGTGTGTCGCGACGTTTGTAAACGAGATGCCGCGACGTTTGCTTGTGCGGTTGCGATGGCCGCAGGTGACGCATGGGGTCGCATGTCCGCTGAGCAAATGGCAGAGGAACTTGTCGAGCTAAACCGCGAGTTACAATCGGCCCAGTCGGACTTGTTGCGGATGCGATCCATGTCGATGATTTCGGAAATGGCGGCCGGTGCGGCGCATGAATTGAACAATCCCCTGGCCGTGATCTCCGGTCGTTCACAGATGGAGCGAGCCAGGGCTGATAACCCGGAGCAGGCGCGAGCATTTGAGACGATTATCGAGCAGGCTTCGCGTGCGTCGGAGATCGTGTCGGAGTTGATGCGTTTTGCGAAACCGGAAAAACCTACGCCCATCGTGCAAAAGGTTTCGGACGTGTTTGAGGCGGTGCGCGAGCATTGGGTTTCGAGCGATCCGCAGCTTGGTGACCGACTTGGTGTGGAGCTGTACGAACCAGGCGCAACGGTCTACGCGGATGCGGGGCAGGTGGTTGAGATGCTCAATCACGTTGTGTCCAATGCCGTGACGGCGGTTTCACAGAACAACGGACGCGTGATTCTGCGTTCGCTGGCGGGCGCGAGTGATGACACAGTGCGAATCATCGTCCGGGACGAGGGGTGTGGCATGTCTCCCGAAGTGGTTGACCATGCGACCGGTCCGTTTTTTTCGCACCGAGAGGCCGGTCGCGGTCGGGGGTTGGGATTGTCCCGCGCGTCGCGTCTTGCGGAGATCAACGGCGGTCGGTGGCGTATCGATTCCGCCCCCAATGCCGGTACCAGTGTTGTCATCGAGCTTCCTGCCCGCCAGGGCGGCGGGCCCGTCGCCTGATTCTTGCCAATTCACGTAGGAAATTCCCTGTTTCGATCCGCGCAGAAACGGCGTCTGTTTGCGCCGTAACTTAACTTTTGTGGTTCTTCCGCCGACGCACAAGCGACCGTGTCCGATGGTGTGACACGCGATCGGACGATGGTGCCAATGGAAGACAGACCCTACAAAATCATGCTCGTGGAACCCGACCCGGAATTGGTCGAGCTTTTCGTGTCGAGCCTTTCACGCCGATTTGACGCCAATATCACCTGCGTGGCGGATGGTGCGAACTGTTTGGATGTCGAAATGCTCGAACCGCATGACCTTGTGATCGCCGAGTGGAATCTCGCGGATCAAGATGGTCTGCAACTCGCTGAGCAACTTTCGTCGTTGTCGCAGCGTCCCGTGATTCTGATGGCTGAGCGACTGAAAAGCAAACAGGTTGTTGAGGCGATGCGGGCGGGTGTTCGAGATGTTTTTTTGAAGCCGTTTGCGATCGACGAGTTGCTTGATTCCGCCCGGCGGGTTTTGTATGGTCACGATGTGCGTCGTAAACACGCCGCTCGTTATCACAGGCTTCGCAAACTGGTTCGGCAGGTGATCCGCGAGCGCCGTGATTTGAATAAACGCATCGAGCTTGTCTGTCGTGATCTGGTTGAGGCCCACCGGAGACTCGTTCACCGCGTCGTGAACCTAGATACGGCTCGGTCCAACTAAAACGATTCCGGTTATGATACCTGCATCTGGTCGGCGAGAACGCGCGCGAACGGAACACCGGCTGAGAGTCAGTGCTGCAAGCTTTCAACGGTCTGACAGCGTCGTTGCTGTTCGTTTGCTTCTTATGAAGCCGGGTTCGTCAAGGGCAAAGAGGTTTGACCGGGCTTGTCCCCTGAGTTGTGACAGAGCGCAGGATCAATTCCGGTTTTTTGTGCGGCCTTTTTCATGGGCGACCATGCTTGTTGGCCAATCGGTAGTAGAGCTTGCGCGTGCTCATTCCCAATTCGGCTGCGGCTGCGGCCCTGTTTCCGTTGTGCCTGGCCAGTGCGGCCGTGATACATTCGTATTCGATTTCGTGCATCGTTTTTGGAAATCGGCCCTGACCGGAAGTGGCGGCATCAACAGGCGAGTTCATCCGGTCTTTCGGGCTGGGAGCGAGCTGGTCTTCGGTCACTTCAAAACGAATTCGCCAAGCCCGATGAAGCGCCCGTTCAATGTCACCGAGCGACGCGGGTTTCGTCAGGAACTCCACAACCCCGAGGCGAATCGCTTGTTGGGCCGCCTGCAACGTTCCAAATCCCGTGAGAATGACAATTGAAGTATCAGGCCACCTCTGACGTATGATCTCAAAGCATCGCAGACCATCCATACGCGGGAGGTTCAAGTCAAGCATGACAAGATCGCAAGGATTCTGTTCCATTTGCGTAATGGCTTGCTCAGCCGTGTGCGTTGACAGCGCAGAGAACCCGCACTCCCTTGCGCTGGTTACAAGGACGTCACAGAGGCGTGCTTCATCCTCGACGATCAATACGGTTGTTTCTTCGGGCGACTTGAGACATCGAATCATGTTTCGTTTCCCTCGCTTTGAAACGCCGGGAGCTCAATCGCGAAACGACTTCCACGACCAGGTCCGTCGCTCTGAGCGGTGATCCGCCCACCGTGCGACTCAATGATGGCGTGCGTGATCGACAAACCAAGTCCGAGTCCGCGTTTTTTCGACGAGGAGCGCCGGGTGTAAAACGGATCGAATACGTGCTCGCGCACTTCGGGCGTCATTCCGTGACCATTGTCCGAAACGACGAAATCAATTCGACCATTGTGACGCTGACCTTCAATCAAGACTTCACCAACGTCCGGTTCAACCGCTTCCAGCGCGTTGATTGTAAGGTTGAGCACGACCTGCCTGAGCTCCGTCTCGTTGCCGAACACGTTCGATCCAGAGGCGAACTCGACCGTGACTTTTCGCCTGCGATATTGCCTCAGCGATGCGAGCATTGTTGCCACGTCGTCAACGATCTGATCGAGCGCGACGCACTCCCGATCGACGTCCCCGCCGGAGGACAATGACAAGAGTTTCTCGATGATCTCCTTGCATCGAAACGACTCGTCTCGGATGATGCGCAGTGCTTGTTGCGCCTCTTTTGTGTCCGGACCTCCTCCCGGTCTACGAACCCTCCGGAGCATGAGTTCGGCGTGCCCCGATATGATACTAAGCGGGTTGTTGATTTCGTGGGCGACCCCGGCTGCGAGGTATCCTACCCCCGCAAGTCGCTCCGAGCGTACAAGCTCCCGACTTTTTTCCTGGACGCGATGCTCAAGATCGTGATAGAGGTCGTCCAGCTCGAAGGCCATCTGGTTGAAATCTCTGGCGAGCTGCCCGAACTCGTCGTCCTTCGTGAGCGGAAGGCGTTTGTCGAATCGACCGGAAGCGAAGGTTTTTACCGTATCCCGAAGGCGACGTATGGGGATGACAATGCTTCGATACAGGGCGATGTTGACGAGAACGATCGCCACCATCATGGCACATGAAACGACCGTGAGCACGATCAGCGTCACGTGGAGTGTTTGACTTGACCTGATCTGCGAAGAAGCGATCGTTTCATCCATTTCCCCGGCAAGGTGCTTGAGTTGCGCTTGAGCCGCCCGCAGACCCGCTAACGCCTCCGCGATGTTCGATTCTCCGGGTGAATCCCGCAAAAGCGCCATCACTTTGCGCACGTCTTCGTCGAACGTGTAAATGTATCTGTCCTCTTCCTCCTCGTGAGGGGCGATGTCTCGGTGCTGTTGATCTTGGAAGTCGATGAATTCCTGCAATCTGGTCATCACGGCGGATAACTCCGCGCCCGCAGATTCCGGAGCCTCCCCGGCTTCGATTTTGCTTCTCGCCAGTATGAGATGTTCTTCCAGGCGTAGGATCATTCTCAACTCAACGTATTCATCCTGAGCGATCCGGACGGATTTTCTCGCCGCAAGCAAACCCCAGGCAGCCGATGATGCAACGAGAACGAGTGCTGCAACAAGGGCGACAATTTTGAGGGTCAATCTTTTGGCGAGGGTCATCCGCGTCTCCGATCGGTGTTCGCTCCATGATTGTAACACGGCGTCACGGTGAAAGGGATCGCACTGCAATTTTTGCAGTTTTTCGGGACTTTATGAAGTGTTGGGGTTATTCTTTGAGGGGAGTCGTGCGGATGTTTATAGATGTGGCGCGGCGCACGCTTTCGCCCCGGCAAACCCGAACCGGACTACGACACACAAACGGATTGGTGTGACCAGTGCATATTTTCCACACTTCCATCCCCGTTCGAGATCCGAAACGGGTCGCACAAGCGCTTGCCGAGCTTCTTGGCGGGGCAACGTTTGATTTTCTCCATCCCGGGTGCTACTTCGTGACATTTGGGGATCCCGGATCGTTGATCGAGCTGTATCGCAAAGAGATCGAACTTCGCCCCGGGGAGCGAGGTAAACCTTGCATGCTCCTGGATGGCGATACCCCGGCGCGATTCACGGGATCCCATACGGCCATCGAGGTTCCCGTTACTGCCGAGCACGCTTTGAAAATCGCACATACGAACGGGTGGCGTGCCGAAATCCATCGAAGGCGAGTCTTTCGCGTGATCGAGTTTTGGATCGAGAACGAATACCTCCTGGAAGTTTTTCCACGTGAATTTGCGTCTGAGTACATCGCTGCGTGCAAACTTGTCCGTTCTGCCGCAGCCTGCGCCGAGTCCAACGCCAAACAGGAAAGTTCCGATGCGATGCAAGGATGAGATTGGATTAACGTTTTCTTATCGTTGTGGTTTTTTTCGCGGCGTCGTGATTGTATCCACGGCTCTTTTGTTTGGGAGCTGCGCTGGACCACAACCGTTGCAACGAGCCATCAACCCACGGGACCAAGCGGAATATGTCCGATTTCTCAACGCTTCGAATGGTGACGGACGTGGTGCCTTTGCCGCCTGGATGGCCCGTGTGCGCAACGCGTCGCCCGAGGCGATTCTTCGCGCTGATGGCGATCTCAGCATGACACGCAACCCGTTTGATGCGCACAACGATCCGGTGGCGGTAAGCCGCGGGGCCGTGCTCTATAAGATTCATTGTGCGCGCTGTCACGGGGATGACGCACGTGGGCGCGGTCCATCCACCCTTGCGGAGTTTCCCGCGACAAACTTCAAGACTTTCTGGAAACGACTCGCCGCAACGCTTCATCGAGGCGCTCCTCGCAAGTGGTTTCGGGTGATCCGCGACGGCGCGGGCGACATGGTCGACTACGCCGGAGAAAGGTCGCGGGCCATGCCTGCCTTTGGCGACAAACTTGCGCGCGAGCAGATATGGTTGGTGATTACCTACCTTCAAAGTCTCGATATGGACGCCGCGCGAGATGCGCGGTCAAGGCAATCCTAATGCACGACACATTCGAAAACGTTGCCTCCTACGCCCTTCCGCTACTCAAAAAACATGAGGTGGAGGCGGCAGACATCATACGCGCCGGACTCAATAGTCCTCCGATGCAGTCCGTTCGTTACGTGCTCGATCGGTCCGGGTTACGTGTTGATCCTCGACCGATCGTGTACAAGGACCTCTCGGATTCTCTTGTCCGCCTGATGTTCCCGGTGACGGGCGGCCCTATCGAGGACGGTTCCGTTGTCTCGGTGGTTTGCCTTTTCGATCGGCGGGAGGCGCGGACGCTGTACGCACATCCGATGCACGCCGGTCCCGGTGTGAATCCCCTCGTCCTTCACCTGGGCGGACCGATGGCCGCGCCCAAGTCTCAAAGCGGGGACGACGGAGACCGCGCGAGTCGGCGCATTGTCGAGCACAAAAAAGCGATCTGGGATCGATTTCTCCAAGAACGAGCCCGCCTTGGTGAACGAGAGGCCGGTCGGCGGTGGCGGGTGGGATACTACTGGGCGCTGCAGCGTCTTTACTTTTGCTCGGGATGTTCGGCGTGTAAGTGGGGCAGTCCTTTTTTTGATGGACCGGACCCACGGCGGTTGCGCCGGGCGATCGTAGCGACATCGCCCCCCCCTGCGACGATGCTGCGTGACGCTCATGCGACGATCGTTGGCGACATTGTCTCCAGTCGCGAGTGGCAGACGGAAATCGCCTATGCGCATCGAGGGGGGTTCGCCGTGGCTTCGGTTCCACTGTTGATTAAGAAACTAGGCGGCGACTTTGTTCAGGTTGTTTTCCCGACGAATGCGTCCATCCTTCAGGGGGGATCGCTTGTTGCCGTATCATTTGTGTACTACGCGTCGTCGCGGCGCGTGGTGTTTTCACATTGCCTTTGTGCGGGACCAGAATCAGAGATCCAGTTTCTCAAGGGCGATGTGGCGTTTGGACTTCCCCGTCCGCAACCCGGGACAGTCGGTGCGGATGCGATCATTGCCTATCAATCGTGGCGGAGGAGGGCATGGTCGCAGTTCTGGTTGGACGATCTTGAGAATGGACCCGCGGCGGCGAGCGAGGCATGGCTTGCATCGTTTTGGACGGCGTTGAAAAGGCTTTTCGCGGCGAACGAGATTTGCGAATACGCCGGTCATGTAACGTCGGACGAGCGAGCCGATCCTTCCGGGGTCTCGGACGCAGGTCGTTGGGTTCCGAGACTACCGCACCAGGCTCTTGAAAACATCGGGGGGCGGTGCTTTGCCGGTCATTCGACGAATCGCAAGCCGACGGCGTTTCGCGCGCTGGGGTTGTCCACCCTCATGGTGAACCTGGGGTGGCGATGCAATCAGGCTTGCAACCATTGTCATGTTGATGCGGGTCCGGACCGCACCGAGGAAATGACGCTCGAGACGGTCAACGACGTTCTTCGCGCAGTCCGATGTTTCGACATTGAAACGCTGGACATTACGGGTGGTGCTCCTGAGTTGAACCCGCATTTTCGATACCTGGCGAGGGAGGCATCTCAGATGGGCTGCCGGGTCGTTGACAGGTGCAACCTGACGGTTTTCTTCGAGCCGGGTCTGGAGGATTTGCCTGAGTTTTTGGCGGAGAATGGGATCAACGTCACAGCTTCGTTGCCTTCCGACAGGGCGGATGTTGCCGATGCACAACGCGGCGCCGGAACATTCGCCAAGAGCATTGCCGCGCTGAAAAAACTGAACGCACTGGGCTACGCCCGGCGGGGTACCGGGTTGGTGTTGAACCTGGTCTTTAATCCGACCGGAACCGAACTCGGGGGATCACAGGAAGCGCTGGAACGTCGGTTCAAGCGGGAGCTATTCGAGTGTTTCGGGATCGAGTTCAATCGACTCTTTGTGATGAACAATATGCCCATTCATCGCTTTGAGCATTTTCTGAAGCGCAGCGGACAATGGTCGAAATACATGAAGCAGCTGGTGGGCACGTTTAATCCAGACGCGACGGATGGGATGATGTGTCGCCGGACGCTTTCGGTGGGATACGATGGCCGTCTTTACGATTGCGATTTTAATCAGGTCATCGGACGTTCTTTGACGCACGGTCTGCCCGACCACATTCGCGATATCGACGTTGCCATACTGAGTCGGCGAGAGATCAACACGGCGGGTCATTGCTTCGGATGCGCAGCCGGAGCGGGTTCGTCTTGCAATGGTGCGCTAGTCGAACTCTCCTATAAAGGGGAATCGAATCCTAGTCACAGTGGTTACGCAAGAACACCGAGCGAGGTGAACGCATGACCGGCGAGCACGTCGAAGTTTTTCTGACCGGGGCAACCGGATTCCTCGGACACTATTTGCTCGCCGAACTCCTGAATCATCCAAGAGTCCGTTGCCGCGTTTTGCTTTCGGCTCCAATTTTCAAGAGTTCGGATCGCCTCGCAGAGCTTTTGGAACAGATCGGGTTGGACCTGATGGCGCTGATCGCGGAGGGGCGCGTTGTGCCTATCGAGGGGAGGTTGCCGAACGACGTTCATCAACCGGACCTCGACGGGGTTGATTTGATTCTCCATGCCGCCGGCAACACGACGTTTCGATCAAGCGGGTCAGGCGAGCCGGGGCGAACCAACGTCGAGGGAACCCGAGCGTTGCTGTCCTTGGCGAGGGGCGCTTCGGTCCCCCGGTTCGTTTTTGTGAGCACCGCCTACGTCTGTGGCGATCGAACCGGTCACCAGGAGGAAAGCTTCTTGGCGACAAGACCTTCATTTCGCAATGACTACGAATGTTCAAAATGGCAGGCTGAGGCGCTTGTTTGGAACTGGGGATGCGACACGGGTATTGCAACAATTTGTCGACCGTCGATTCTGTTCGGCGATCGCAAGCGCGGACGAGCCACGGCGATGAAAGGGCTGTACGTCGTGGCCAAGGCAACCGATATTCTCGCACGTGCGATGGACGAGGGCGACGAAACGAATCGACATCAAATCCCGCTACGAATTCTCGGGCGCGGTGATGCCACATGCAACGTCGTCCCGGTCGACTGGGTTGCCCAAAAGGTTTGTGAAACCGCCCTCCAACGTGCCGACGAATCATCGGTGCATCATATCACCAACCCGGACCCGCCGACCCATGAGGAGGTCAAGACCTGGTTGGAGGCTCATTTTGATATCGGCGGCGGTCGGTTCTCTGACGCAACTTGGCCACTCGCCGACGCAAATCACTACGAGGATCTTTTCTACTCATTGGGAAACATCTGCCTCGATTATTTTCGCAACGGTCTCACGTTTGAGTCGCGCTGCGCCGAGAGCATCCCCCCCGAACATCGCTTGATTGATCGGGCGTCGTTTCTGCGATGTTTGAACTACGCGCAGGAAAGCAATTGGTGTCGCGCGGCGAAGGTTCCGCTCAACCTTCGTCCGCCCGCCGGCGGGATCGACCCTGCGTGGTACTTTGAATGTTTTCTTCCGGCGGCTGTCCCTCGTTCCACGGTGGCGAAGGTGGAGGAACTGACCGCGATTGTGCAGTACACGATTACCGGTTCTGTCGGGGGAAGCTGGGTCAGTCGTTTTGAGCGTGGTTTATTGATGGAAACATTGGTCGCCCCCTGTGCATTGGAAGCAACGTTTGAGTATCGCCTGTCCTACGACGACTTGGTTGATGTCGTATCGTGCCGCAAACCGTTGCAGGAAGTGTTCTTCCACGGCAGCGCCGAGATGTTTGGCGATGTGGAACGTGCTTTGAAAATGGTTCCGATCATTGGCGAATTTCTCAGAGAGTTTCCCGTCGCCGGTGGGGAAAGGTCGACGACGAGTCCTGCGGGTGTGGCATGTTGACTGAAGACCGCATCATTGAGGAGACCGTTCGTATTCAAGGGTCCAAGCGCGTACTCGAAGGCAATCTCGCTTATCCCTGCGAACAGGCGTCTTGCAGCGCATTGATCGCCGGACCGCATCCGTTTCTTGGCGGTGACAGGAACAACAACGTGGTGCGTTCCCTCTCGGATGCGTTGGCATCACGCGGAATGGTTGCGCTGTCGTTCGATTATGGCGGTGTCGGTGGGAGCGAAGGTGGTCCGGAGAACCGGCCGGCTGCCATGTCAGCGTTTTGGAAGGACGGAGCGTTTGGTGAAGAGGAATCTTGGGTTGATGATACGGGATCGGCAATGGCTTCACTGCGTCAGTGGTCTGGTTTGCCCCAAGTGCTTATGGGATACAGTTTTGGGTGCTGGAGTGTTGCGCAAAACTTGCCGGAGTCGCGTGCCGCAGCGGTCGTTCTCATTTCGCCGAATCCGGGCAAGCATTCGTTTGGGCGGATTTCAAGCTGTCGTTCGCCACTGCTTTTGGTTCACAGCGATAACGACTTTACATGCAGTGTTTCTGAAATAACGGATTGGTTCGACTCGATCCGTCAGCCGAAGACGCGAATCCAACTCGCAGCGAGCGAACATTTCTTTCGGGGTCACGAAAAAGAGCTGGCAGGGGTCGTCCTCGGGTTTCTTGCGAACCATGGCCTGCTTCCAGGAGCGGACGGACGTGAAGACAACGACTAGTGGATGCGCAGTCGAGGCGCGACTTCGCGATGTTTTGGCGATCCATTTCGATCCCGAGTGTGGTTCACCGTTTTGGCTGCGCCGCGCAGCACAGCTCGGATTCGATCCCCGCGTCGCGGTCGAGTCCGTTTCCGATCTAGCCTTGCTGGGGGTGATGGCCCCCGGTGCGTTGGTTGGTTGCAGAATTGCGGATTTACTCCCGCGAGAAGTCCTTCATCGCAAAGAGGAGTTGATCGTCGCACAGACCGGGGGGACGCTGGGTCAGCCCGTTTGGACGGCATACCTCGACGCCGAATTTCGCGAAGCGTTCGTCGATCCTTTCGTCACCGCGGCGAACCACGTCGGGTTTCCGGTGCGGGGGGAGTGGCTTTATGTCGGCCCGTCCGGACCGCATATCATCCACCGCGCCGCGGACGCCATCGCCCGCTCAACAGGTTCGATGACGCCCTTCAGCGTTGACTTTGATCCCCGGTGGGCGAGGAAGCTGGCGGCGGGGAGCTTCGCGTCCAAGCGATACCTCCAGCACATTGTGGATCAAGCCCTTGCAATTCTCCGTGTTGAGGAGATCACGGTTTTGTTCTCGACGCCGGTGGTGGTTCAAGCTCTCGCCGACGCGATGCCGAAACAACTGCGCGAGAACATTCTCGGGGTTCATTATGGGGGGATGGCTATTGCTTCGCATGAAATGAGAGTATTCCAGACGGAAACGTTTCCCCGTGCGGTCCACGTGTCCGGGTATGGCAATACGCTTTGGGGATGCTGCTTGGAACTTGACGCCTCCGTGGGGCGCGAGTTGACTTACTATCCCCACGGGAATCGACTTCTCCTGGGCGTTTTCAACGAACAAACCGGGTGCCCCGTCTACGGTCGCGCTGAGACGGAAGGCCCCTTGGTTTTTTCCAGGTTGGATGAAACGGTTCTGTTGTTAAACGTTCTCGAAAGAGACAACGTAAGACTCTGTGACCCGCCGGTGAACGCTCCCGCGGGATTTGAGCAGATGGGCGTCGAGGCGCCGACGCAGCACGAGAAACACCACAACATTGCCCCGGTTTCGCTTTATTAGAATAGGACGAACTGAATGATGAAACGGTGCATCCTTGGGAGAAGATGCAAAGTCCTGTCGCTTGGGTTCACGATGACTTCCTTGCTCGCGAGCGGATGCGCTCCATCGCACTTCGGGCCGGCCATCGTATACTGGGCAAAAAAGGCGGCCGTGACCGATGCGTCGGCGCGTCATACGAAGGTTTCGCCCTATTACCGGTTTGATACCGCCCTGCTAAGCGACTTGGACGAGGCAATCGCCTGCGAGAACCCCTCTTTGCAACGCGAGAAGGCAAGATCGGTTTTGAAAAAAGCAAACGCACTTGCTCTTTCGTCGATGACGAACGAAATAGAGCGGATGCCGGGTGAAATACGTGCAAAACTTGCGGGCGAGAACGAATCCTCCGAAGCGCTACAACACCGCCTGCGGCGAGTCGCCGATGCAACCCTTGAACGAAACTTGCAGGAAATCGAAAAACTTTGCTTTTCGGAGTTGCGCAAAAAGCTCCACGTGATTCGCAACGGTGTGGAAGACCTTCCCGATGATCGAGGTCGAATGATGCGCGAAGCCGTGCTCTTTTGGGGAATCATCCCGACTGCAAGGGGCATCGCGCGCGAAGAATCACGCCTGCCGTCTAAAGTTTTGGCCAAAGCAAGCAAGAAATTTGAACGTGTTGAGTTGTGGCACCCCGCCAGGACGCCCCGTTCCTCGATCCTTTCGAAATACGCCCCGATCATCGGCGTGGAACGGCGTCGTTCCCTTCCCTACAGCGTTTCTTCCGACAGGATCGGCGAGGTTACGCTTGATGGGTCTCCCGGTGCCATTGATGTGCGGGTCGATCCCGCACATCCAGGTGTATGCTCGCCTGTCCCACGCGAAGATTCATGGAAACCTCTATAAGCAACTGAACTATGTCTGGTGGTTTCCCGATCGCCCGGCGTTGAGCAAGAACGATGTCGGTGCGGGCAAGATTGACGGTGCGATGCTGCGGATCACATTGGACTCGAACGATCGCCCTGCGATCATCGAAACGTCGTTGAATTGTGGGTGTGGCCACGGCGTATTTGTTTCCTCGAAGCTCGAATCGGCGGCGCACGAACGTTTTGGCGAACCGCTTCCTGGAAAGCGGTTTTCAGTGGAAAGAGATTTTCCTGGGAAATACGATGTCGTTGTTATCGACACTTTCGACCCTCCGGTCGGTGTCCTTCGGCCACTGGTTCTCACCTCGTCGGGTTACCACGAAGTGATTCAGGTGAAGTTCGATGTATTGGCGACGATGGCGTCCATGGAGATTGTCCAAGAGACCCCTTACGAACTCGCGGACTACGACATACTCGATGCGCTTCCGCTGGGTGACGGAATTGCGAGTATGTTTGGACCCGACGGTCTTGTTCACGGTGCGGGACGACCGGAAGGCTATTTGTTGGCCCCCTCCGGCATCTTGAGCGCGGGTCAACCGCGCAAACTCGGCACACAGCGAATCCGTTGGGATGACTATCTGGAGGACGATCCACACCTGCTGGAAAAGACGCTCCGCCTTCCGTCACTCGATTAAGAGCCTATCTCAATAACGGTTGCAGCGCGGACCTTTCGCACGCGAAAACACCGGCAAGATTCCGGTGCCACACTATTTTGGGATAAGTTCCAAGTAAACTGCATGGCGATTGAAACGACAATACTCCTGGGTCTGTGGGGTGCGATATGCGGTGTATGGTTTGGACTGCTCATCGCCCAGGCAAAAGCCCGGCGTGACGGGCTGATCCTCAAAGCGTCGCCCCGAGTTCATGACCAACGGGTTCATGACCAACGGATGCAAGATCGCAACACCCCGACGGTTTGTGTTGTGATTGCGGCGAGGAATGAATCCGAAGGGATGGCGAGCTGTTTGCGAAATGTCTTGTCCCAGGATTACCCGGAGTTGTCCGTTCTCGTCGTTGATGACCGCAGCGAAGACGCGACCTACGAGATTGCAAAAGGGTTTGCCCGATCCGATCCTCGTGTGCGCGTCAAGCGGATCAAAGACCTCCCGCTAGGTTGGATGGGTAAATCACATGCTTTGTGGCGTGGGACACGCGGTCTTGATACGGATTGGCTACTTTTTACGGATGTTGATTGCACTTTGAAACCGCAGGCGGTCAGCACGGCGATCGAAGAAGCTCGCAACCGCAACGTCCAATTCTTGAGCCTTTGGCCTGGACAGGCTGCCGGCGGTTTTTGGGAGCACGCCGTGATCCCGCTGTGCGGGGGCATTATCGCCCTGTGGTTCGGTTCCCGTCGGGTGAACAATCCGGATTGTGCTCTTGCTTTTGCAAATGGGCAGTTTCTGCTGATCGAGCGCGAGGCGTACGAAAGGATCGGCGGACATGAGGCCGTTCGATCTTCGATGATCGAGGATATCCTTCTCGCTGATCATGCCAAAAGGTCGGGCGTGGCGTGCTGGGTGGCAGGCGGACGCGACTTGGTATCGGTGCGCATGTATGACAACTACGATTAGATTCTAAACGGTTGGGCGCTAATCTACGTCGGGGCACTGCGAAGCGCTACGAAAATGGCGCTGAGCATCCTTTGGTTATTGGTGGGATCGCTTTTACCTTACGTTGCGGCAGTGTGGTTGGTGATCGCGTTTTCCTCGGCGTACGCAGGCGGTTCGAAAGTCGGTCTAGAGCTGGTATTCTTCGCGGGCATGTGCGTGAACCATCTGTCGCTCATGATGATCGCCAGCTACCGTTTTTGGGGGATGGGTGGTTGTCGCCGCGTCGATTTGCTTTGGTATCCCTTGTCCGTGTGTGTCGTGATTCGTATTCTGGCGAGATCGTGGTGGTGGCTGACAATCAAACGCGTTGTTCCGTGGCGAAACACTTGTTACAGAATTGACGGGCGTGCAAGAATCGTCGGATCGTCCACCGTCAACCTGCGGCGGTCAAACCCGCAGAGGTAACCATGCGCCGTGCTTTCGCCGGTCATATCGCGTAAATATATTCCAGGAAAAGGCTTACGCGCGTGCTTTGAAGGCTGTTCCGTACGTTTTGCCCTTGAATTGGTATGTGCGGGGGTCTAGGATTTGCCGATTGAACAGTACGGGAGTGCGCACCAATGAGGGGCGGGTGTCTGTATGGGCGCACCGGGTTGGTTGTCGAGTATGGAGATGCCAGTGGAACGCATTCTACATGGCCGGAGTCGATTGTTCGAGGGCATCGAAACCAACTTCGACGGGGTAAGGCACGGGCATGTGTTCGCAAGAGCCGTCCAACTCGGCGGAACTCCGCTTGGTCCCATGTTGCATCACGGAGCACCGATTCCATTGCGAATGTTCAACGCCGTGTCAGTGGGTTTCCGACGATCTTTGGGGATGGTTGCATTCGTCCTTTCTGTTGTGGTACTGACGATTCCGGTACGGGGTCAGAGTGATTCCGCTCCGATCGTCCCGGGAGCGGCTGCCACATCGACTGACGTTTATGGAAACGCGCAGTTCGGTTTGCCCGAACGTCGTCCGCTGGGTCTTTTTCGGTTTGATCGGGGCGGTGGTTCGAGGGGGGGGAGCATTGTGAGCCAAAACCGGAACCGGCGGGGAGGAGGCACGCTGTTTTCGTTGCCGGGTGATCTGCTCGGTCTTTCGACGATGACAACGCTCGCCAACACGATTTCTCCCAGTGTTCTGGCGACGGTTCCCAGAAAGCGAGTCGAAGCGTTCTACCATTACGGTGGATTTGGGACGCGTTATCGCGATCAGTTTCAGGATCCCATCAGCGCGGCGTTTTCCCGGCGTGCTTCGTTGATGGACGCGACGTCGGAGGCAGCGCCCGTTTATCGTGCGCTGGCGGAAAACAGTTCCATGGCTGGAATTCGTACGGCGGTCATTCAGACGCCGTTCGTCCAGTCCGACGATGCGTCGCCGTTGGACTCTCCGATTTCGCTTTTTCAGCGTTTGGATGCACGTACGGAATCGATTTATGCCAGAGCGCAAAGCGAAGCGTGGGCGCTTTTTCGTGAAGGTGCGTACAGACCGGCGTCTCGTGCGTTTGAGGCTGTTCTTGTCCTTTCGTCCGATGACCTTTCCGCGCGGATCGGCGAGGTGTTTTGCTTCGTGAACATTGGTTCGATTCGCACAGCCATGGCCATTGTCAGCGATATTCAAACACATTCAAAAAACATTTTTTCAGCAGATCTTGATATGGCCTCCAAGTTTGGTGACGTTCGCTTTGCGGATCAACTTGCGACCGACGCACGGTTGGCGCTGGAATCGGTCGGACAGGGGCGGAGCGTGGACCTCGATGCGACCTATATTTTAGTACTCTGGTATTTGCGACGACAAGAGGATGCGGAGCGATTCGCGCGGCTACTGCCGCGACGGGAGGGCGCCGCGAATTATGCGGACTGGCCTGCAAAAATGCGGGCGGTGAAAGGTGTCCCGCGTTCTTCAGGCGGACCTTCCTAACTTGCGGTGGTTGAGGGGGGGACGGTGGGGAACTGAGGCTGACCTTCGGTTTGTGCAATCGCACGGAAATGGTTTGACTGGTTTGATGAGCGACCGTGTCCCAATGCAATCCAATCCCATGCCCGAGGCGTTTATCCGTCATCGGACGATGATGGTGGTGTTGGCGCATGCATTGCTCTTTATGCTGGCTTTGTTGGGTGCGTTTCTTCTGTCTTATAACTTTCGTTTTGTGATCCGACGGACGGGCAGCGCTTACGTCTGGTTTGACGATCTTTACCTTCCGCTGCTGGTCATGGCGCTGCCCATCAAGTTGCTTGTTTTCTACGTTGCCGGACAGTATCGCGGGTCGTGGCGCTATGTCGGATTGCGGGATCTTTTTGGTGTCATCAGCGCCTCGCTGGTTGGGACGTTCTTTTTTCTCACGGCCTATTTTCTTCTTGAAAACGGATGGTATCGCGCGTTCGGTCATGCCCTGATCGACGCGTGGCCCACGCAAAACTTGCGACAATCTTCGGTGTTTGTTTTGGATTGGGCATGCACGGTGGCCTTCGTATCGTCGGCGAGAATTGTGATTCGCTTTTATTATGAAGACCTCCATGCCGGACAAGCGGTTAATCCCAAACGGATGTTGATTTGTGGGGCAGGTGACGCCGGGGAAGCCGTGCTGCGCGAGCTTCTGCGCATTGGTCGCCACCAGTGCGTAGGATTTCTCGATGACAATGCCCCGCTTCATTCGCGTATTCACGAGGTGGAGATCATTGGTCGCACGCGAGAGATTCGTGAACTTTGCCAGGAGAACAATGTCGAGGAGGTATTGATCGCGATACCAGGCGCTTCGCCGCGTTTCATTCGCAGCCTGGTCGTCAAATGCCACGGGACGGGTGTGCTGTTTCGCACCATGCCCGTCGTCACCGACGTTATCGAAGGTCGCGTGCAAATCAGTCAAATTCGTGATGTGAATATCGACGACCTGCTTGGTCGCGCAAAGGTCGAGCTTGATACGGACCGAATTGGTGCGCAGTTGCAGGGGCGTCGCGTTGCGGTTACCGGCGCGGGCGGAAGCATCGGTTCAGAGATGTGTAGACAGATCGCCGCGTTTGGTCCGCGGCGACTCGTGCTGATCGAACAGGCGGAAAACAGCCTCTTCGAGATCGACCGCGAGCTTCGATCATCCTTTCCCGATGTGGATATCATCCCTTGCGTGGCGGATGTCGCCGACCGAAAGCGCCTCGACGCGATCTTTGCCAAGGAGCAACCGTCAAGTGTGTTTCACGCGGCGGCGCACAAGCACGTCCCCATGATGGAGGGCAATCCGGGAGAAGCGGTCAAAAACAACATCGGTGGGTCGCGTTCCGTGGCGGACGCTTGCATCGCGGCGTGTGTTGAAAAAATGGTCATGATTTCCACCGACAAAGCCGTCAATCCCACGTCGATTATGGGTTGTACCAAACGCGTGGCGGAGATGTACGTTCAAGGACTCAGCGTCGAGGGTGCGACGCAGTTCGTTACTGTGCGATTCGGGAATGTTCTCGGCAGCAGCGGTAGCGTGGTCCCGATTTTCAAAAAGCAGATTGATACGGGAGGACCGGTTACAGTTACGCACCCTGACATGACGCGATACTTTATGACCATACCGGAGGCAGCGCAGCTTGTCCTTCAAGCGGGAACAATGGGCAAAGGCGGCGAGATTTATGTTCTGCACATGGGCGAGCCCGTTAAGATTGTTGATCTGGCACGCGACATGATTACGCTCAGCGGTCTTCGACCCGACGTGGACATTGATATTGTATTCAGCGGAACACGCCCCGGCGAAAAGCTCTTTGAGGAGCTTTCCAACGAAGGCGAAGACGTCGGCGAAACTGCACATCCCAAAATCGGCATTTGGAGGCACCGTCCGGAGGATTTTGTTTCCGTGACTTCCGCAATCAACCGGTTGTGCGCCATTGCGGACGAGCAAAGTGCGAAGCAAATCCGCGAGGAACTCAAAAAAGTGGTTCCGGAGTACCAACCCGAATCGCAGTCCGCCCGCAACAGGCTGGAATCATCGGTTACGCGTTCCGCCCGTTGACGATAAGGCTTCCCTCAAAAAATGCGGCGCGACCCGCCGACAAGACCAAGCCTCGACGCAACGTTTTTTTTGTGCCGGCCATGGAATAACCTCGCACAAATTGAGAATCAGCGTTTCTCTTGCCTCAACGCATCTTCCAATGTTCCTATGTCGGTGCAACCCGCCGCGCCGTTACGCGTTGGCCGTTTCAAAGTACTCCTTTGACTTGTCCGGGTCGGGAACCATCGTTTTGTCGCCCGGGTTCCAGTTCGCGGGGCAAACTTCGCCATGTTCTTCGACGAACTGCAACTCCTCGATGACCCGGATGGTCTCATCGACGTTGCGACCGATCGGAAGGTCGTTGATCGTCGCATGTCGAACGACGCCCTTGGGGTCAATGACAAAGAGTCCACGAAGCGCGATGCCCGCATCGAGCAGTACGTCGTACTTGCGGGCGATGGACTTGTCCAAGTCTGCGATCAGGGGGAAGTTGATTTCGCCCAGTCCACCCTTGTCTCGCGGAGTATTGACCCACGCGAGATGCGAGTAGTGGCTGTCCACAGAGACGGCTGCCACCTTTGTCCCGAGTTTCTCGAAGCGACCGGCGGCATCGCTGTAGGCGATGATTTCGGTTGGGCACACGAACGTGAAATCAAGCGGATAAAAGAACAGGACCAGCCACTTTCCGTCGTGCAACTTGTCCCATGTAAGATCCGTGATTTGGCCATTAACAACCGCTTTGCAATCAAACGTCGGAGCCGGTGAAGTTACCAGTGGCATATCGAGTTTCTCCTTCTTGACTATTTCCCATGACTATTTCCGTATCGAACCAGGACGGGGCGGTCAACGTTGCGGATCCCCACACCCCCCGTCGCGAGGAGGCGATTATAACCGGGCGAAGGACATCGGACAATCGTTGGAAGGGAGACGATTGCCGCGGAGTACGAGGCAGAATCTGCGGGTCCAGAGATTATGTGTCGCAGCGCCGATCCGGACCGAAAATGCCCACGGCGCCGCGGCAGTTCGTCCGCTCCCTCGCGGTCACGGCTTTGACCGGAGGAATCCAATCCGCAACTTCAAGGTTGATGCTGCGCTAGGATGCCCGGCTTACGATGACGATCCCCGCGCGGTCGGCCTCGGAAATCGTTTTCATGCGGTCGACGACGACTGTCTTGCCGGCCTCGATGACGAGCATTTTTGCACCGTTTCGGGCGAGGTTGGCGATGGTTTCCGGGCCAATGGTCGGAACGTCGAATCGCATATCCTGGTTGGGTTTGGCGACCTTGACCATGGCCCATCCGCCCCCCGCGACAAGGTGTCCGGCTCGCTCGATCATCTTGTCGGTTCCCTCGATCGCCTCGACGGCGACGACCTCGGTTTCTTTGACGGCGATTGACTGCCCGATGTCAAGGCGTCCCATCTCCTTGGCGATTTTCCATCCGAAATCCGCGTCGCGCCTTTGCGCTTCACTGGGGTTTCCGCGCGTCAAAACACCCTCGCGGGCAAGGTCATTCTGACAGTATTTGACGCATTCTTCCATGGCGATTCCGTGTCTGGCGAACTCGTCGGCAACGGCGGAAAGCACCGCATCGTTGCGTTTATCCTTGAGTCGAAAGAACCATATTCTCGCGGCGGTGAGGTCGGGAAGCAAGCGGAGAAGGCGAAATCGACCATACATGCTCGATTTTGTCACCGATCCTGCCAGAATCACCGAGGGTGTATCATGACGTTTAAGGAGGCGAACCCATCGCCCCATTTTTGCCAAACCCGCCCAGTGAAAATGGTCCGCGACGTCGGCAATCGCCGGGTCCGCGAATCCCTTTAGTCCCACGATCGTAACAAAACAGCCCGCGCGCCGCGCGCCGTCAGCGACCATGAACGGGAACCTTCCGGCCCCGGCGATGATGCCGAGTTTACGTGAGGCGGATGTCGGATCAGTATCCATCTTTTCAAGAGGGCGAGAGTCGGAGGTGATTACGAAACCCGGTCGGCATCACCAACCCGCTCGCGCAGTTCCTTGACTTCTCGTTCGAGTTGTTTGATACGCTTGGTCCATTCGGGAAGTTGCTTGACGATGGCGGCGGATCGTTTTCCTCGACCGATCGCAATGGCCGGATTCCCGAAAACCGTTTCTCCCGCCCTGATGTTGCCATGGACCCCCGATTTGCCCGATACCTGCACGTCATCTCCGATTTCAATATGTCCCCCCACACCAACTTGCCCTCCAAGTATGACATGCTTGCCGATCGTGACCGAACCGGCGATTCCCACAAGCCCGACGAACATGCAGTTGGGTCCGATCTTGGTCCCATGACCAATGACGACGTTGTCGCTGAACTTCGTGCCCGCACCGATTAAAGTTTTGCCCAGCGTGGCCCGGTCGATCGAGCAGTTTGCCCCAATGTCAACATCGTCGCCGAGAATGGCGGTTCCGACTTGCGGAATTTTGATCCAGCGGTCGCCGTGAGGTGCGTATCCCAGGCCGTCCTCTCCGATGACCGAACCGGACTGGATCGTCACCCGGTTTCCCAGGCGGCAGTGGTCGTAAACGACCACATTGGGAAAGAGCGTGCAGTCGTCACCAAGTTGAGCGCCGTCCGCAATATAGCATCCGGGATAGATCGTGCAGTTGTTTCCGATGGTCACGTTTGCCGCGATCGTCACACCGCCGGCGATGTTGGGGTTGGTTCCAATCTTGGCGCTATCATCAATGCTCGCGCGTTCGCTGAGACCCCATTGCGGGTGCCTTCGGTAACCGTGAATGGAGATAATGGCGACGGTAATCGCGGCGTAGGGGTTGACGCAGCGGATGGCGCTGATGGTCTCAGGAAGTTTTACGCCGTCCTCGGCAACAATGGCCGAGGCCTTTGTCTGATTCACCAGGGGGGCATATTTCGAGTTGGAAAGGAAGCTGATCTCGCCCTCGCACGCTTCCTCCAGCGTGTTGACGGCGTTCACGGGGATGTCGGGGCCATCGAGCTGCGCGGGAAAACCCGCCTGCGAAATCGTTTCGCAAAGCCTGCTGAGTTTCATTCCCGCCACAATCCGACCCCTTCAATTCATAACCATCGCTGTCCAACGGATGAGAGTCCATTGTACGTGGCGGATTTCGAATGTGTCAATCGTCGGTTGCTATGGGGGGCCGACGTCAGTTACCTGCCGACCGATGGGGTAGGTCTTTTTGAGAATCCCCCCCGGAGCAAGTCCCACCGTTACATAGCCGTCGCGCTCGATTTTGGCGAGGATGCTTTGCAGGCGACCAAGGGCGTCGGAGAGTCGCTCGAACGAGACGACCGCCGATTCGTACAGTCGCTCGTCCCGCAATAGCAATCCCGCGGTTCCTTCGCCCTCTGCGACCCGCTGCATGGTCGTCGAAAAGCTTCTTGTTCCGTCGTCGAGATTGTCCAGCACGTGATTGAACTTGGTGAACGACTGGTCGAGGTTTTTCTCAGTTCGATCAATGCCGTTGGCCAAACTGGTGGTGATCTCTTTGCTGGCGGTCTTCCAATTCCGCACAGTGTCTTTCAGGTCAGCGGTGACTGTTTTGAGGTCCCGAACCGCGTCCTTGACGTCTCGTTGGACGTTGACGTCGCCGAGAACGGCATTGAGGTTGGCCATGAGCGTATCCAATCGCTCGACCACGGTGGCGAGGTTGGCCGTTGTTTTAGAATCCGGACGACTTACATCCGCCACGGTGCGTTTTTCCAGGAGTTGCGAAAGATTGCGTGCGACCGGAGTCGCGGCGTCTGCGAAGTTGCCGATGTTGTCGATCGTTCGCTGAACCGAGTTGACCAGGTCTTTGGTCACCAGCTCGCCGATCAGGCTGTGCATTTCGCCCGGGATCGACGCGCCTTTTTTGGGAAGGGGCTGTGTTTTTCCTCCGACGGGACAAACGATCTCAACGTGGCCGGTTCCCAGTCCCAAGGTCGCCCCGTAGACTCGGGCGATCGACCCTTCGGGCACGACGTAAGGTGTCTTGATTCGTGCGATGATTTCCACACCGTAATCGGGTCTTTTCACGTCGACGAACTCAAGCTTTTTGATCCGTCCGATCTCTACGCCGTTCATTTGCACCGGACTTCCCAAGTCAACCCCACCAAGGGATGCGACGTTGGTAATTCGTAACTGCCACTCACTTCCACCCAACCAGTCCGGCGCTTCGCCAAACCAGATCATCAGCGTTCCCAAAACGAGCATCGAAACGACAACAAAGATTCCGACCCATAGATTTCGTACGGTTTCGGTCATGGTCAGGCACTCTCCTGAAGTGATCTCAATACATCCGGAGCGCATCGCCCCTGGACAAAGCATCGAACACGCTGGTCTTTACAACTCTCAATCGAATCCGGCGTCCCGTCAAAGATAAAGTCACCTCGGTACAGCATCACGATTCGATCCGCGACTTTGCGAGCACTGGCCATGTCGTGCGTAACCACCACGCTTGTAACGCCAAGCTCACGCTGGAGTTTGAGGATCAACTCGTTGATTTCATCCGCACGTGGCGGATCCAGTCCGGTCGTCGGTTCGTCGTACAGAATCAGCTCCGGATCCAGCGCGATGGCGCGTGCGAGGGCCACCCGTTTCTTTTGCCCCCCCGACAGTTGGGAAGGCCACTTGTTCTGCGTCCCGTCCAAACCCACCATCGCCAGCTTTTCCCGAACGATCTTTTCGATCTCACGCCGAGATTTTCGAGTGTGTTCGACGACCGGAAACCCCACGTTTTCACCAACCGACATCGAATCAAAAAGGGCGCTTAGCTGGAATAAAAATCCGAAACGCGGTCGGATTCGTGACAATTGCCGCTCGGACATGTTGTCGATCCGCATGTCACGAAAGTAGACCTCTCCACGGTCCGGTCTGGTCAGTCGGACGATGTGGCTGAGAAGGACGCTCTTGCCGGCTCCGGATTCACCGATGACGACCGTTGTTTTTCCTTTTTTGAGCGTCAGGTTGATTCCGTTGAGAACCACGAGCGAATCAAAACGCTTGTGAATGTCCACAAGACGTACCACGGTGTCTGAAGATTCGAGATGATTCGTTGTCACACTTTCGACCATCATACCAGCGACTTGAATCCGTAGAGCGCGATGTAAAGACCGGACATGAGATAGCCCACGAAAAAATCCGTGATCAAAATCGTGATAAAGCTTACGACGAAAGATTCCGTACACGCCCGCCCAACGCCCTCGGCGCCGGTACGACAATGAAATCCCTTGTAACACGCGATCAACCCGATGGCGCCCCCGAACAGAACGCTTTTCGTGAATCCGACCATCACGTCCCAGGTCATGATGGCATCCTCGATGTAATACCAGTAAGGCGACCCGGGAACGTGTTTGACTTGCACGGCAATTGCCCACCCTGCAAGAGAACCGAACAGGTCGCAGAAAAAAGTCAAAAGGGGTGTCAGCAGGACGCACGCGAGGAAACGCGGAACCACAAGTTGGCGAATGGGGTCGGCTCCCATGACCCGGAGGGCGTTGATTTGATCCGTTACGCGCATCGTTCCAAGTTCCGCCGTCAGTGCGCCCCCGACCCGACCGGCCACCATGATCCCGGCCAATACCGGTCCGAGTTCCTGAACAAGGGTCAGTGTGACAAGAACGCCCATGCGATCCTGAAAGCCGGCGGCCTTGAGTTGATCATAGCTCTGTACAGCCAGCACCAAGCCCACGAAGGTTCCGGTCACCGCGATGACCGGCAGTGATCGGTTGCCGACCTCGTACATGAGGGGCATGGTTCGGACCCAGTTGCGAAATTGCAGGAGTCCCGGAAGCAGCCAGCGCATCATCCTCCACAAAAACATGCCGAACTGCCCGAACGATTCGAGCGTGTTCATTGTCTTTGCACCCAGCGCTGCAATCACGATAGCCATCCTGCTTTTGGCACAACCTGTCGGTCGCGTCGTCCGTGCGACCCCATCGACGTTGTATTCTTCACGACCGGTGAAACGGTCGCAAAAAGTGGCGGTACTGGACCGTTTTCGACCAGATTTCCGGTTTTTCGCCATGGGAAGGCATTGGTGACGTGAATTTCACCGGTCCGCGGCGCGCAACGGCGGCGCTAATCGTCCAAACGGCGGCGAGTTTCGATGGAACGTGCCGTTTTGCGCAAACGCTCGCCGACGAACCTCGAATCGACTCTTTGCCAGCTCGAATGTGAAAGTAGGGCTTTCGAACGCCTGTGGCTGGTGGTACCCTGGCGGCAGGTTCCCCCAAGACGCGGGCGGAGACTTCGCAGGTCGCAGGGACGCTGTGCATATCGTTGAGACGCGGGGCGGGCTGCCACGCCAGATGAGTGCACCTGCGTTCTTCGACCTTACCACGACGACAAAGGATATTGCGACCGAATGACGAAACTTGCCACCGCTGCGCATATCGAGCGTAGCCTAAAGCCCGCAGGTCAACCGCCTCGACATCCGTTGGGTTGTCGCGTCCGAGTGCTGCTTAGCAGCGTTTTCGGTCCGTATGCCATCGACGACGATTACGGTATCTACCGCGAGTTCGGACTCAAATCGCGACTGGCTGGACCCGTCGTCGGACGATACTTGCGATACATGATCGGAGAGAGGAGCGACGACTCCGCAGAGGTTGGACTTATGAGCCGCCGTGTTATCGCGAGACCAACTGCTTTGTTGTGTCAGCAAGTCCAGGATAGAACGTTTCTTGCGTAGCGAGTCGCGAGTTTTAGTCCGCGCGGACGCTCAAACTTTTCGGGTTTTGCTCTCTTTTGCTGCTTGGAAGACGGGACAAAACATCGATCGTTGCACCGCAGGACAAGACCACCGTTTAGGTCACGGACTCCCCACTAAAAACAGATTCCGCTATAGTATTGTAAGGTGCGTAAAATGGCGTGTGGGATATCCGATCGCAGTGTCGCCCGCCCGACAGTTGTTGAAAAAAATATCGGCCTGTGATTCGGTTATGCGTGTTTTGAGCTTGCGCGAACCCGCCGTATCATCCATGGAATGTCCCAAACGCCGAAAGTGTCGATCGTCGTTCCCGCCTATCGTGAGGCGGAGAATCTCGTCTCCTTGACCGAGCGGATATTTGCGGCGGTTTCACAGGCGGGGATCGACTCTGAGCTTATCATCGTGGACGACGACTCACGGGATGGGACCGACGAAATCGTTGCAGCGCTCGCCCGGCGATTTCCCGTGCGACTGATCACGCGTCATGGTAAGCGCGGTTTATCCGGTGCGGTTTTGCGCGGCTTTGCCGAGGCGACCGGTGAATGGCTGGTGGTCCTTGATGCCGATTTGCAGCATCCACCGGAGCGCATCCCGCAGATGGTGGCGCCGCTCGAAGACAACCGCGTTGATTTCGTGATTGCCTCTCGTTACACGGTGGATGGTGGAATCGCCAAGGATTGGCCGATCGGTCGAAGGCTGGCGAGTCAAATCGCGACGCTTCTGGCAAGACCGTTCGGGCGGGTGTCCGATCCGATGTCAGGTTTTTTTGCGCTTCGAGACAAGGTGTTGAAACGCGCCAATCGATTCGATCCGGTTGGATATAAAATCGCTCTTGAGCTGATTGTTAAATGTCGGTGTAAAAGCATCAAGGAAGTTCCGATCGTTTTTTCCTCTCGCATTGCGGGCGAAAGCAAGGCTTCATTTGCGGAGGGGATTCGTTTTGGGAGGCATCTTTGGCGGTTGTACTGGTTTCGGTTTCGCTGGTTGATGATTGCGGCGATGTTTATGGCTGCGCTTGTTGTCGTCTGGTTCATCGCACGTTGATCGTGGCGTTAAGGCTTATCCCCAAAAAAAGTCGGCAACCCGATTGGTTCCGATAAGTTGTTTCATCAGGTTCTCCTCGTTTTCAAGGAACCATTTCCGTGCCGCTTGTTTCGCCGCATCCCGGGCAGCGCGGTGGATTAAAGCCGTAGTTATCGCGCCCTTGAGTTCTTACTCCGACCACGGTCCTTGGGTGTTGAATCGCGGATTCTCTTCTGATACGATCATCCTGTTCGGGGTGCACGTTTCGCGTCCTTGAGTGTGCAACGACAAAACGTGTAGCAACGGGCTGTTGCGGATGCGTGCCGGTTTCGGCTGCGAGGAGATCGTCCGTTGAGCCCGCCAGCGTCAACGCCTTTCGGGCGGTATGAGGGGAGTGCCTTCGGGCGTATATTGCAATGGACCCAAATCGCAGAGGATGGGGAGCGTTCGGAGCGTATTCGCTCAGCGGCGAGCTGCCGCGTGAGCGCGACTTGGCGTTGATTGAGCAGCGCATTTCGCATCTGCGCGCCGGTAGCGATGCCAACAGCGAGCGAGTCCTCGCCGCGATCGCGACTCTTCGCGCCGAATGGAAAGAGGCAGCCGGTCAGGCTGTCGCCGAACTGGCCCCGTGGGAGACGGTTCTGCTCGCCCGTCATCGTGATCGACCGGTGATCCGTGACTACATCGAGCAGATCGTGCGCGAGTTTTGTGAGCTGCACGGTGATCGGTGTTTCGGTGACGACCGGGCCATGGTAACCGGGTTGGGGCATATCGGCGAACACCAGGTGATGATCATCGGCCACGATCGGGGGCGCTCGTTGGAGGATCGCGTTGCGTGCAACTTCGGGTGCGCAAATCCGGAAGGGTACCGAAAAGCACTTGCCAAAATGCAATTCGCCGACAAGTTTGGGATTCCCATCGTTACGCTGATTGACACGCCCGGAGCCTACCCGGGGATGGAAGCGGAAGAGCGTGGGATTGCACAGGCGATCGCCGCCAACTTGATCGAGATGCCCAAGTTGCGCGTCCCCATCATTTCGGTGGTGATCGGAGAGGGCGGCAGCGGCGGGGCGTTGGGAATCGGTGTCGCGGATCGCCTGGCGATGCTCGAACACAGCATTTTTTCCGTCATTTCCCCCGAAGGATGTGCCGCAATTCTTTGGAAAACGAGCAAGAAAGCAAAGTACGCGGCGGCTGCGCTCAAGATTCGTGCAAAAGACCTGAAAGAGTTGGGGCTTGTTGATACCGTTATCGCTGAACCGCGCGGGGGAGCGCACTGCTACCCATCGAAGGCGATCAATGATGTGGAGAAGTTTCTGGTCCATGCCCTGCACGCGCTCAAGCAACTCTCCAATGATGAACTCCTTCGGACTCGCCACGCCAAGTTGCGCCGCCTGGGTGTTCCGCACGTGATGGGCGACGGCTAACTGGCTGTTGAACAAGTGTGGCGCGGCGAGGCGCGTAAAGGGGGGACATGGCACGGCGAGGCGCGAACTTTGGTCCACGCGGCTTTGTCGACGCAGAGGCAGACTCGGAATGACACGGAGGATAACAAGGAAGTTCAGACAAAACATCCATCGTTACACCGCAGGACAAGATCGCCGATTTCGTCACGGACCTGGCACCAATGAATCGCTTTCAAGAAGTCATATGGGGCGCGACGGAATTGCGCCGGCGCCTGGTCCCACCGATTTCTGCGGGTACGACCGCCGTGCGACCCGCAACCCTGGGGGTTCTACTTTAACAGGCGTCATTACGCGGTAGGCGGGTTTTGCCTGTAGCGCCGAGAATCGCATCGCCGATACTTGAGAAAACGCGGGTTTCGACACGCCGCGCCCGTTCCGCGCCGTTTGCGCGACCGCGGTGTGTTGCCTTTGCTGCGCCGGAATCAATCCACCGGCGGGCGGCATTTGAAACGTGCGAAGGAATTGTGTTAATGGCCCGAAAGGATTCAGCGGTATCGCCCCGGTTGATGCTTTGGCCCCTTTGCTGGTTGGCGGGGTGCGTTTTTCTCTGGCCTGCCCTTTGGACGTTCAGCGCCGGTGATTGGCCCAGTCCGCACCAGTTCCCCAACAATGATCCAACGCTTAATGCTTGCGGTCCAATCGGATCGCTGGTCGCCTACCAGGTTTTGAGATTGTTTGGTGCGGGGAGCTACATATTACTGGGTTTTTTGACCGTCGCGTCCTGTGTCCGTTTGTATCGTGGTCGAATCGATCACGTTTGGGAACGGGTGGTCGGTCTGGCGAGCGTCACGGTTTGCACGTCGATTGCGTCGCATATGATTCTCGGTTCAACGGCTGGCGCGCTTCCTGTTGGACCCGGTGGCGCGGTGGGGCACTCTTTGGCGACACTTCTGACCGCGAATGTTTCGCAACTTGGGACAACAATCATTCTGCTGGCCTGCTGGTTCGTCGGTTTGGTTTTCGCGACACAGGGTTGGGTGTTGCGGATTCCGTCGCTGGTTCGTCGGGTCTGGCGTTTTCCGCAGTCCATGTCCGCACGGGTGGGTGCTTTCTTGACGTCGCTGCCGCGTTTACGCGTGGTGCGGGCGAGCGCGATGGCTGGGTCGTCGAGAATTCCACGAGCCGCCGTCGCCGACGAGTATGAAAAAAGCGCGGAACAAGAGGATCAAGACGCGGAGTACGAATGGGAAGA
>Ga0114931_10001252_pt1 | contig 32290 bp, 28 predicted proteins | sample 2SBtaG_FD_89579 | JGI IMG/M metagenome (GOLD analysis project Ga0114931, IMG submission 89579) | Deep subsurface microbial communities from Kolumbo volcano to uncover new lineages of life (NeLLi) - 2SBTROV14_V59a metaG | ecosystem: Environmental > Aquatic > Marine > Volcanic | place: Kolumbo...
GCCAGCGAGTTCATCCCGGAAGTCACGGATTTTGTCGGTGCGACCTCGTTCCTGCCGGTGGCCCAGAAGTCCGATGTTTGCCTGTTTATCTGATTGCCAGCGGGCGCGCGGCGAACTGCCGTGCGCCCGGATATCCTGCCAGTAGCAGGGACGGGTACTGTCGAAGGGCGTGCACTTGCACGCCCTTCTTCGTTTCCCGCCACTGTTCCGGATGTGAGTCCCTTGTATGCGCCAGCTGTATAACCCTGTCGAACCCTATGCGACTCATACGATCGATGTATCAGGCGGGCACCGTCTGTATGTTGAGGAGTGTGGTCGCCGTGACGGGATACCGGTGGTCTTTGTGCATGGTGGACCCGGGGCAGGGTGTGAAACGTGGCACCGTCGCTTCTTCGATCCAAAGGTATATCGGGCCATCCTGTTTGACCAGCGCGGTTGCGGACGTTCCTTGCCACACGCGTCGCTGGGAAGTAATACAACCCGGGATCTGGTTGCTGACATGGAAACGATCCGCGAGCGGCTTGGTATTGATCAGTGGATTGTTTTCGGTGGCTCCTGGGGATCGACACTGGGGCTGGTCTATGCGGAAACCCATCCGGTACGTGTGCTTGGTCTGATCCTGCGTGGAATTTTTCTGTGCCGCCCGCGCGATATCCACTGGTTTTACCAGGACGGCGCCAGTTTCCTGTTTCCGGACTACTGGAATGATTACTTGTTGCCGATACCGGAAAGCGAACGTGATAACCTCGTCGCGGCCTATTACCGGCGCCTGACCGGTAATGACGAGCTGGTGAGAATGGCGGCAGCCAAGGCCTGGTCATTATGGGAGGGTCGGGCGTCAACACTGTTACCACGGGCATCGGTGGTGGATCACTTTATCAGTCCGCATACCGCGCTGAGCCTGGCGCGGATTGAATGCCACTATTTCATGAATAACAGTTATCTGGAACCGGACCAGATACTGAAGAATACTTCACGGCTGAACGGGATACCGGGAGTCATTGTGCATGGCCGCTATGACGTGGTGTGTCCGGTTGAGCAGGCATGGAAACTGCAGCGCGCCTGGCCCGATGCACGCTTGCAGATTATCCCCGATGCCGGACATTCGGCGACCGAGCCAGGTATTGTCGATGCCCTGATGACGGCAACCAGCCAGTTTGCCACGCGGTTTCGATGATTGGTCTGTTGCAGCGGGTACAATCCGCAGAAGTCAGGATTGCCGGACAGAGCATTGCCGGGATCGGTGCCGGTCTGCTGGTGCTGATCGGTGTGCAGCAGGGTGATACCGAGCGGGAAGCCGGCCGTTTGCTGGAGCGCTTGCTCGGTTATCGTGTATTTTCGGACAGGGCCGGGAAGATGAACCTGGCCATCAGCGATACCGGTGGTGAATTGTTGCTGGTGCCGCAATTTACCCTGGCGGCGGATACCCGCAAGGGCACGCGGCCCGGCTTTAGCCGGGCCGCGGCGCCTGATGTCGGTGAGCGGCTGTTTGCGCGGCTCGTAACACTGGCGCAACAGCAGTACGGCCGGGTCACCAGCGGGCGGTTTGGCGCCGATATGCAGGTGGCGCTGGTGAACGACGGTCCGGTGACCTTCTGGCTGGAAGTAAGTCCGCCGCCTGGCATGACCTAAGAAACCTGATGGTATCCGGCTAATTAACTGTTCATACAGGGGAATGGCACACGGTTTGCTGTTAAAACAGTTCTATCCGACGAACTTTTTCGTTAGGATTACAGATTCAATCGGTAGTTTTGCCGGCACACAGGAACATACCAGCAGTCATGTCACAACGGACCGCCGCGGTTAATCGGGAAACCCTGGAAACACAGATTACGGTGTCCGTGAATCTGGACGGGCAGGGTAAGGCTGTACTGGATACCGGTCTGCCGTTTCTGGAACACATGCTGGACCAGGTGGCACGGCATGGCCTGATCGATATCGACATCAAGGCAACCGGCGACTTGCAGATCGATGCCCACCACACCGTCGAGGATATCGGCATAACGCTGGGACAGGCCATGGGCAAGGCCATTACCGACAAGCGCGGTATCCGGCGTTACGGTCACGCCTATGTGCCTCTCGACGAGGCCCTGTCGCGGGTAGTCATTGATTTCTCGGGGAGACCGGGGCTGGAATACCATGCCGAATACCCGCGCGCACGGGTGGGTGATTTCGATGTTGACCTGATCCACGAATTTTTTCAGGGTTTCAGCAACCACGCGCTGGTGACCCTGCACATTGACTGCTTGCGCGGAGACAATTCACATCATGTCGCCGAGACGATTTTCAAGGCGTTCGGGCGTGCCATGCGCATGGCGCTGGAACTTGACCCGGCCATGGGCGATCAGTTGCCTTCAACCAAGGGGAGTCTCTGAGTCCCTGATTTACCGGTTAACCGCTGCGGCGGATTATCTGCACCCTTGTATTATGTCCTCCATTGCAATCATCGACTACGGCATGGGGAACCTGCACTCCATTGCCAAGGCCATCGAACATGTAGCCGGCAAGAACCGGGTACTTGTCAGCAGCAAACGTGGTGACATCCTGTCCGCCGACCGGGTGGTGTTCCCGGGTGTGGGCGCCATTCGTGATTGCATGTCCGAGTTGCAACGTACGGGTCTTGATGAAGTTATTCTTGAAGTTGCCCGGTTGAAACCATTGCTGGGCGTGTGCCTGGGTATGCAGGCCCTGCTTGACGAAAGCGAGGAGAACCAGGGGACAGCGTGTCTTGGCTTGATCCCGGGCCGTGTGAAACACTTCAAAGAGAACATCGGGCAGACCGGCTCACTGGAGCGCCTGAAGATTCCACACATGGGCTGGAACCAGGTCCGGCAGCAGCGTACACACCCCATGTGGCAGGATATCCCGGACGGCAGCCGGTTCTATTTTGTGCACAGTTACTATGCGGCCCCGGCTGCAGACAGTGATGTCGCCGCAACGACGCCCTACGGGTTTGAGTTTACCTCGGTCATCGCGCATGGCAATGTCTTTGCCGTGCAGTTCCACCCGGAGAATAGCCAGCACGCCGGGCTGGGCCTGCTGTCCAATTTTGTTAACTGGAATGGAGTATCCTGAACCATGTTGTTGATACCTGCGATTGATCTCAAGGATGGAAAGTGCGTACGCCTGCGGCAGGGCAAGATGGAGGACGAGACGGTGTTCGGTGATGATCCCGTCGCCGTGGCACAGCGCTGGGTCGATGCCGGGGCACGGCGCCTGCACATGGTAGACCTGAACGGAGCCTTTGCCGGCGAGCCGGTCAATGCCGGGGCCATCAAGGCGGTTGCCAGGGCCTTTCCGGAGCTGCCCATCCAGGTCGGCGGCGGCATTCGTGATGAAGACACCGTGCAGGCGTACCTGGATGCCGGGGTGCAGTACACGATTATCGGAACCAAAGCGGTCAGTGCACCACATTTTATCAATGACCTGTGCCTGGAATTTCCCGGCCACATTATTGTCGGGCTGGATGCGAAAGACGGCAAGGTGGCAATAGACGGCTGGTCGAAGCTGTCCAATCACTCTGCGCTTGATATGGCGCAGCGTTTTGAACAGGATGGGGTGGAGGCGATCGTGTTCACCGATATCGGGCGTGATGGCATGATGACCGGCGTAAATGTTGACTCGACCGCGGCACTGGCGAAGGCTATACATATCCCGGTCATTGCCTCGGGTGGTATTACCGGTATCGATGATATTCGCGCCCTGTGTGAGGTGACCGACGAGGGTATTATGGGTGCGATTACGGGACGTGCACTCTATGAAGGGACACTGGATCTTGCCGAGGCGCAACAGTTGGCCGATGAGCTGTGCGGTAAACCGGAGTAACAGACCGGTTATGGGACTGGCAAAGAGAATCATACCCTGCCTGGATGTTGATGCGGACCGTGTCGTCAAGGGTGTGCAATTCGTGGATATTCGCGATGCCGGGGATCCGGTCGAGATAGCACGTCGCTATGATGAGCAGGGTGCCGATGAGATTACCTTTCTCGATATCACGGCAAGTTCCGACCAGCGTGACACCATGGTCCATGTGGTCGAGCAGGTGGCTGGTGAGGTGTTTATCCCGCTCACCGTGGGTGGTGGCATCCGGGAAGTTGCTGATATCAGGCGGTTGCTGAACGCCGGGGCGGACAAGGTGGGGATCAATACTGCGGCGGTCAGCAACCCCGACTTTGTTCGTGAAGCATCCGGACGCTTTGGTTCGCAGTGTATTGTCGTGTCCATTGACGCGCGGCGGGTGAGTGATGATGGCGCACCGTTGTGTTGGGAAATTTTTACCCATGGCGGGCGCAAGCCCACCGGTATAGATGCCGTCGAGTGGGCCCGGCGCATGGTTGATTACGGTGCCGGCGAACTGCTTTTGACCAGTATGGACCGGGATGGCACCCGGGACGGCTTTGATCTGGCGTTGACATCGACCATCAGTGACGCGGTGGATGTCCCGGTAATTGCATCCGGCGGCGTTGGCAACCTTGACCATCTTGTCGATGGTGTCGTCAAGGGCAGGGCCGATGCCGTACTCGCGGCCAGCATCTTTCACTTCGGTGAGTATACCGTTGGGGAAGCAAAACAGCATATGGCCGCTGCCGGTATTGAGGTCAGGATATAGGCTGGTGTAGCCAGCATGACGAGGTGACTGATGAGCCTGGACTGGCTGGATGAGGTTAACTGGACCGATGAGGGTCTGGTGCCGGCCATCGCGCAGGACCGGCAGGATGGTACTATCCTGATGGTAGCCTGGATGAACCGGGAAGCGCTGGGCCTGACGGCCAGTGAGGGCCGGGCGGTCTACTGGTCCCGTTCGCGCCGGAAACTGTGGCGCAAGGGCGAAGAATCAGGAAATGTGCAGCGTGTCAGCGAAATTCGTCTTGATTGTGACAATGATGTGATCCTGCTGCAGGTAGAGCAACGGGGTGGAGTAGCGTGCCATACCGGCCGCCGTAGCTGTTTTTTCAAACGGCTTGAGAATGGCGAATGGGAAACGGTCGAGCCGGTTCTTAAAGATCCGGATGAAATGTACGGCAAGGGCTGAGCGTGAAGCTGGCAGGATTACCAGGATGAGTAATACACTTGACAAGCTGGCAGCCGTCATCGAGCAACGCAAGCAGGCGGATCCTGACGACTCGTACGTGGCAGGTTTGTATGCGAAAGGCCTGGACGAGATTCTAAAGAAGGTGGGTGAAGAGGCCACTGAGACGATAATAGCTGCAAAAGGCAGTGACGATGCGCAGCTGGTTCATGAGACGGCCGACCTGTGGTTCCATACACTGGTCATGCTGGCGGCGCGTGGCCTGGGGCCGGGAGCTATACTGGATGAGCTGGAAGGCCGTTTCGGGCTGTCCGGTCTTGAAGAGAAGGCGGCGCGAAATAAATAGTTGCGACTGTTTTTGATTGAACACTGTATTGACATGATAGGCATGTCAGGAGAATGTAAAGATGGGTATTAGTATCTGGCAACTTTTGATTATCCTGGCCATCGTGCTGGTGTTGTTTGGCGCCAAGCGGCTCAAAAACGTGGGTTCCGATCTCGGCGGTGCTATCAAGGGCTTTAAAAATGCCATGAAGGAAGGTGAAGAAGAATCAGGTGATGAACAGAAGCTTGCAGGCAAGAGTGAAGGGCACGTCATCGATGGCGAGGTGACGGAACGGGACAAGGACAAGTTGTGAGACCGCGCCTTTGATCAACAGGCAGGCCTGTCATGTTCGATATCGGTTTTTGGGAACTCATTTTCATCCTGGTGATTGCCTTGTTGGTGGTCGGGCCGGAACGTTTGCCCCGGGTGGCACGTACAGCCGGTCTGTGGCTGGGCAAGATGCGCGGCTTCATTGTGACCGTCAAGGCCGATATTGACCAGGAACTTGCTGCAGAGGAACTCAAACGTACCCTCGCCAAACAGGCCGCTGTGCCGGAGCTTGAGGAGATAATCGAGGAAGTCAGCAGCAACCTGCACTCCGTGGAAAACCCGGTTGAAGAAAATCATGCGGAATCCGGGTCCGCAGTAGCATCACCACCTGAAACACTCCCCGGCAAGGTGGATGATTCACAGTCATAAGCAGCCACAGGTGGACTCCGGGGACACAGACCAGCCGTTTATCTCCCACCTGATTGAACTGCGTGACCGGCTGCTGCGAATTGTGCTGGTCATCGCCCTCGTCTTCCTCGCGCTGATGCCGTTTTCCAATGCGTTGTTTTCAGCCTTGTCGGGGCCACTGACTGCACACCTGCCGGAAGGCAGTAGCATGATCGCCATCGAGGTCGCCTCACCGTTTCTCATTCCGTTCAAACTGACGCTGGTGCTGGCCGTGTTTATTTCCATGCCGTATCTGCTTTACCAGATATGGGCCTTTGTTGCGCCGGGCCTGTACCGGCATGAACGGCGCCTGGTGATGCCGTTGCTGGCGTCGAGTACTGTCCTGTTCTATGCCGGGGCGACATTTGCCTATTACGTCGTCTTCCCGCTGGTATTTGCCTTCTTTACCAGTGCTGCACCGGAAGGGGTATCGGTAATGACCGATATCAGCAAATATCTTGATTTCGTGCTGACACTGTTCTTTGCCTTCGGCGCGGCATTCGAGGTGCCGGTTGTCACTGTCCTGCTGGTATGGACCGGTATGGTCACGCAGGATGAACTGCGTCAAAAACGTCCTTACATGATAGTTGCAGCATTCATTGTAGGGATGTTGCTGACGCCGCCCGATGTGATCTCCCAGACATTGCTGGCGGTCCCGGTGTGGATGTTGTTTGAGCTGGGTATTGTCTTTTCCGGCTGGTTTATGGCGATGAAAAAGGCGGACACTGCAGACAGGGAGGCTGAAGCGGGCGCAGGGCCGTTAAGTGAGGACGAAATGGATGCAGAACTCGATCGTATAGAGGGCGAGGAAGAAAATCACTAGGAGATATCAGGCGGGCGGCTTTCTGTTGCCAACGGATCAAGTGTTTCCTGAGGCGGCCTTTATCGGAACCGGTGCGTCTGCATCATCATCCGGAATGTCGATCAATGCCGGCGCATTGCAGAGTCCGATTTCAATCGGGGCAGGCCTGGCGATGACATAACCCTGGGCATAATCCACGCCGATATCACGCACGGCCCTGAGAGTGGCTTCATTTTCGACAAATTCCGCAATTGTTTCGATATCCATGGTGTGCCCGATCTGGTTGATAGCCTTTACCATCGCCTTGTCAATATTGTCATTCACCATATTCTTGACGAAGCAGCCGTCAAGTTTCAGGTAATTGACGGCCAGGTTTTTCAGGTAACTGAATGAACTGAGGCCCACGCCAAAATCATCCAGTGCAAAGCGGCAACCCATGCCGCGTAATTTTGATATTAACCGGGTTGCCTGGCAAAGGTTCGCAATAACCGCGGTTTCTGTAATCTCGAAACACAGGATTTCTGCCGGTACGCCACTGTCCTTTATCTGGTTGATGAGAAAATCCATGAAGCGCTCATCTGAGAGTGACTGGCCGGACAAGTTGATACAACAGGTGCTGACCTTTCTGCTGGTATCGTCCTTATCGCGCGTGAGCACATTAAAAGTATTCTCAACGACCCAGCGGTCGATTGCCGGCATCAGGGAAAATCGTTCGGCAGACGGTAGAAAGGTACCCGGACCTACAATTTCGTTATTGTCATCCAGCATGCGTAACAGCACTTCGCCATGTATCATGGGTTGCTTGTCGCTGTGCATGTCAAGTTTCATGATGGGCTGAAAAAACAGTCTGAAACGATTTTCCTCCAGCACCCCCTGGATGCGCTGTACCCACTGCATCTGCCCATGGCGTTCGACCAGCAGTTTGTCATTATCTTCATAAATATGGATACGGTTTCGGCCCTGATCCTTGGCTACATAGCAGGCGGAATCGGCGGCACTGAGTACATCTGTCAGGGTGCCGCTTTCAGCGGAGATCTGGACCAGGCCAATACTGGCGCCAATATGGAAGGCCTGGTTGTCCCATGCAAACCGGAAATCTTCGACAATCTTGCGAAGATTCTCGGCGGCTTCACAGGCATTGTCGATGGAGCAGCCTTCAAGAAGAATACCGAATTCGTCACCATCCAGACGGGCCAGTGTGTCTGCCTCACGCAGCTCCATACGCAGTTTAATAGTCAGTTGTTTCAGTAATTCATCGCCGGCTATATGCCCGCTGGTATCATTCACAACCTTGAAGTTGTCAAGATCGATATAGCAGAGTGAATGCCGGATATTAGATGTGCGTGTATGTTCAAGTGCCTGGCTTATCCGGTTCTCGAATTCACGCCGGTTGATCAGACCGGTTAGTGAATCATGGGTGGCCTGGTAGGACATTTTCCTGGCCAGTCCACGCAGCTCGGTTACGTCATGGAAGACCAGTACAACACCGGTTATAGCGGCATTGGAATCACGGATAGGCGATGCGTTCACCTCGATGGACAGCCGCTGCTTGCGGTAGCGATGGATCAGCAGCAGATGTCCGACCATGACAGCGCTTTTCCCTTGCTGCAAGCACATGGCAACAGGATCAGGTGGAGTTTTCAGTGTTTTTTCATCGATAATCCTGAGTATTTTCAATACGGGTTTGCCGCGCGCATCCTGCAGTTTCCAGCCGGTCGACTGTTCAGCTACCTGGTTCATGTATTCAACATCACCGTTCATGTCGGTCGTGATGACGCCATCACCGATGGACCCCAGGGTTACCTGTGCACGCTCCTTCTCCTGGTACAGTGCTTCCTTGGCATACTTCAGGGCGGTAATGTCGCGGATAGTGCCTTCAATGCCGGTTACTCCACCCTTCTCGTTGTAATTGTAATGGGAATTCTCGGAAATCCAGATGCTATGGCCATCCATGTGCTTGAGCCTGGTTTCGAAATGCTGCAGCCGGCCACAATTGACATCCATGGCATGCCTGAAATCCTCATGATCGTCCGCATTGGCATAAAAGTCGGATATATTTCTATCCAGTACCTCTTCAGCCGCATATCCGAGTAGTTGCTTGATAGAGGGGGAGGTCCACATGATCTTGCCGTTGACATCAATCTGGTAAATTGTGTCTTGCATGCTGTCAAAGATCGAGCTCAGGCGCTGTTCCGATGCACGGATGCGCTCCTCGGCCAGTTCGCGTTCTTTTATCTGTTCCTGTAATGCTATGTTGACTCTTTCGGAGTCGCCCTTGGCTGTTTCGGCGGTTTCGCGTGCACTGATCAGCTTGCGAATGAGTTCCGTATTATATGAGCCAAGGCTAAAGGATTTGGAAAGATTGGCCTGCATGGCTTTTGCTGCGGTCAGCATAAGAACTATAAATACAATCGCCATGACGCCAATAGCCAGCTGCATATTCCCTCCCTGGTAAAAAAACCAGACCGTAGCCGGCAGCAGGGCAGGGATAATAAAAGCGGCGGTTGTTCCGGGCGAAGACTGCATGGATATAAAGGCAGTCAGTGAAATGCCGGAAAGTACGAAGAATGTAAACAGCTGGTAGTTAACATCACCAAATACGGCGGCTATAATGCCGAGTGCTCCCCAGCAAGCGCCGGATAATGCAGCGGCTGCGATATACCGACTGCCCCAGACAGTGACGTTGTTGGCAGAGCTGGCTGAAGTCTTGTCAGATATGAACAACGAACGGCCGCCAACACTGATGATGATTGCTACGGACCATCCAAGCAGCAGATCGGGCGGGGCAATACTCCAGAAGATCACGGTGACAATCGCTGCAACCAGGATACTCACAACCAGTTCGGCTTGTGCCTGCCGGTACAACAGTTGCACCTGGTCAGTACGGAACTCCCGACGGCTCATGGTCCGGCGTTCCCTGGATGCACCTGAATCGCGTGATGTCTTCGCTGCTCTGGACAAGCCGGTGGCGCCAGCTCCATTCGTGGTTTCACTGGTCATTGTGTGGTTACCCGTTTTCCCGGCATGACGTACGGAGTTCCGACCAATACCTTATTAATAGTGAGTCATTCAACAGATGAAATCGGGCAATGAGCGCTAAACTTTAGCGGGGCTTTATGGAATAATTCTTCAGATTCAAAGAATTACCTGAATATCCTGTACCCAGGGACAATAATTGTTGTGAATACAAAAGGTTATGTCTAGAAGTACCGGGTCTGACAAGCCGCAATGCCAGTGAATTCCAGGGGAAAGACCGGCTATGACACGAGATGACTAACAATTGGCCTAACAGGATTATCGGCCAGGCGTGATGCTTATGTAGGGTATATCGACCCGTATCGTGACACAGATCCCCTGTCAGCAATAAGTTACCACAAACAATTATTCCAACAGCAAGAGACTTGATGTGATGTGCTTGACAATATTTGCACGTAGCAAAAAATTAATTGGTCCAGCTTTGTGTGCCTTGTTGGTGTTTACCTTTCCATCAGTCGCGCTCAGCATAATAGATGTAAGAATGCAAACAGACCTGGGGGGCATTGATCTCCGGCTCCGTGATGATGTTGCCCCACTTTCCGTGGCCAATTTTCTGGACTATGTAAATGCCAATGCCTATGACGGGACCTTTATTCACCGGAGTATTCCGGGTTTTGTAGTGCAAGGGGGTGGATTCAAATTTGATCCTGCTAACGGACTGTTCTTCCAGGGTGGCGCAGGTCCTATCCCAACGAACCCTCCCGTTGTAAATGAGGCTGGTCTTCCGGGTGCATTGCAGAATAAACGTGGCACGGTTTCCCTGGCGAAGGGAGCTTATCCTGACAGCGCGACCAGCCAATGGTTTTTTAATCTGGTTGATAACCCCGGACTGGACGATCCGAACAATGCAGGTGGTTTCACTGTATTTGCCGAAGTACTCGGCGATGGTATGGATATAGTCGATACAATGAGTGAACAGGATGTTTGCAGACAATTCAATGGTGTTGCCGGGGTAATATGCCCACAAACATCTTTTGGGGATACCATTTTTGTCGGGGCGGCAGGTACAGAGTTTAGTACCGCCTCGACCGATACGCTGGTATTGGTTAACAATGTCGGTGCCGACAGTGATGGCGACGGCATAATAGATCGCATAGAGGATGGTTCGCCCAATGGCGGCGATGCCAACAACGATGTTATAGCAGATAGTACCCAGGCCGCTGTGGCTTCTTTTTTGTCAGGTACTGGCGACTATGTAACGATTGAAACACCAGCTCCTGTCGTAGTGCAATCAATAGACGTACTGGGTAGCGTCTATCGACTCGTCAATCCGCCAGTAACCTTCTGTGGCCTCATCGGGCTGGATTTCACTGAAAATTTTATGGGTTTTGATTTGTCCGGAATGAATGCGGGCGGGACTGTTACGGCAACAATAACCATGCCTGCCGGTCAGTTACCTGATGCATATTACAACTATGGCCCAACGACCGACGACCCGGAACCGCATTGGTATGTATTTTCGTTTAATGGAGAAACGGGCGCAGAATTCAATGGTAACGTAATTACCCTGCATTTTGTCGATGGCAAGCGTGGAGACAATGATCTCGATAATGCCAATGGCATAGTTGCCACTTCCGGTGGCCCCGCAGAAAAATTTGTTTTTGACGCTACCATGATAGATGACGACGGTGTTGATACCAGCATTGAAGATGGGGCGCCAAATAATGGTGATGGAAACCTGGATGGAATTAATGATAGCGTCCAGGGTAATGTCGCGTCGTTTCGGGACTTGAATGGAACCTATCTGACTGTAGAAACGGATGCAACGGTACCTGTACAGCTTACCTCAACCAGTGTAAATGTGCCGATACCTGACTCTAATATCATTAACGGTCAGAATTTTGCACATGGTTTTTTCAGTTTCGATATGTGTATCGGTGCAGCAGCGACTGTCAGGATGATCCTTCCGGAAGGTGAGCAACCGGATTCCTATTTTATGTTTGGCCCGACACCGGATAATCCGGCCCCCCACTTTTACGAATTTCTGTTCGATGGAGAAACCGGTGCGGAAATCAATGGTAATATCATAACCCTGCATTTTGTCGATGGTAAACGCGGTGATTCTGACCTGGATAGTGCCAATGGTGTTATCAATGACCCGGGCGCACCTGCATTCAAGGCAGGAACCGCCGGTGGTGGTGGCGGCGGCGGTGGTGGTGGATGCAGCCTGAATATACATGGAGCTAACGTGTTACAGGCTGGTGCCTGGTGGTTGCTGCTTGCCATGTTTGCTTTAACGAGAATGCGCAAGCTTGTACTCATCAGGCAGGAGGGGAAGTCGGGGTAACAACCCGCCCGGCATGTCTTTCTAACGCATTGAAAGTACTGTATATTTATAGCTGGTTATTTTCCGGGGTTTATTTGTCCACCCAGGAAACCAGCTCTTTGACGGTCCGGGTGCCGAACTTGAAGCGGAATTTTATGAAGGGGCCCTTGGTCGTGTACTCGGCTGAGGAGAAGTCGTTATCCTCGAATCCCGTAATATTGTAGCCGACACTGAGCCACACGTTACGGAACAGGTTCACCCCCACAGACGGGCCGGCTGAATAACGAAAAACATTACTATTACTGCTGTGCATGATATCGCCATGGATACCGACATCCCAGCGCGCGTTTATATCATGGCGGTACTCGGAACCAAGAACCTGGGTAATGCCGTTGTAGTCCTTGCCGTCGGTCGTCGTATTCGCGTATTTGATGCCGTGATGCAGCGCAAGCTGGTTACTGCGGTCATACAGGTAATTCAGGTTCAGGTTATTGACGATCTTTCTGTTGCGTATTGCTGCAATGCCATTACCAGTATCCTCGAAGTTCAGATCCAGGCGGTCAAGAACGATCCAGCGGCTGGCAACCGGACGGTAGGCCAGCGAAAAGCGGACATCGGCAGATCGAGTATCACTGCCGGAATTAGCATCTGAATCAAGCAATTGAGCTGCCATGGACAGGCCCATGCCCGGTGTATGCTGGCGGTACAGGCCAAGAAACAGTCCGCGCTGGTTATTCTCATCACTGTCACGATACTCAATACGCGATGTCGCCGACCAGAGTTCCCGGGTATAGCTGCCGCCAAGAAAGACGGCATTGAAATCACCGTTCACGCTACCTGAACTGAGTGGTACTTTGGTATTTAAAGGCGTAACTCCCCCGGAATCATTCAGCGTCTGCGACCGGTCGAGACCGAAATTAACCAGTAAATGCTCGTTGACTTGCAAGCCCTGCGTCAGACCAAGGTTCGAAAACAGGCGCAGATTATTTTCAGTGGCCTGTTGCTCCAGTGATGAGTTGACGGTCGCCATCTGCCAGGGGGTGCTGCGGAAACCGACACGGGTTGTGTTGCTGTCAAACTGTTTACCCTGGGTAAATTCCTGTTCGGCAAACAAATCGATATTCGGGATTAACTGATAGTCACCACCAACGGTGTAACGTGTCGGGAAATCGACATTATCGTTATTTCCAAGCGCAAGCTCGGTACCCGCATGCAGGTTGAGCCGATTGTTCAGGAAGGCGCGACTGGCATTCGCCGTCAACAGGGTGGAATTATTCCTGGCGCCAGTATCCAGGCTATCCTGCGCCCAGGACAGTCCGGTAGACAAGACGTAATCCGAGTAATGGTATTCAACACCGGCTGTGGCGACATTGCGTTTTGCATTGGTTGTCAGTACCTCATCGCGATAGGCCTCGCCATTGAGATAAAGACTGTCAGTTGCCCGGTAGCGGCCATCGACACCAAAACGTTTGGTTCCCGCGTCACTGTTGTTCTGCTGGCCCAGGCCGAAGTCTTTCTCCTGCTTGCGGTAATACAGCCGGGCATCGGCGCGTTCGCTGTTATGGTCGAGCTCGGCCAGCCAGGCTTTTCCGGAAGCGCTGGTACTGGCGGTATCGGTATTGCTGCCGGCAACTTCGGCGCGTAGTTCGGTATTGCCGGTGATTTTATAGCGCAGGTCACCGCCAGCCAGATCGCCACCGGTACCGGTATCGCCCTGGTGGATGCCGGTAATACCGACCTCCAGGTGATCGTCCAGTAATTTAATATGCCCGCGGCCGCCACCGGTGATTTTTTTGCCGGAGGCTCCGGTTACCTCGTAGTTGGCAACGATATAGATCGGGTTAAAGTTACTGTCCTTGCTCGATACCGGTTGCTTGAAAAACAGTGTGCCATTCAGGGTATCGATATTGTAATCGAGGAAGCGGGTCAGTTCGCGTTTCTCCAGAACGAGCTGTGACTGGAAGCGGTCACGAGTCTCGATAGTAACCTTGTCACTGTTGATGACTACATTCTTTTCCGACAACTTGTACAGCCCGGAGGTACCATTACCCTGTATCTCATCACGGATGAAGGTCTGGTTTACTCCTGCTGCAAAGGCATTGAAACCAAAATGTTTGCCTTCGTATTCCGTCCTGGCGCCGGTCATGCTGCGACTGTAGCGGGACAGTTCGGTTACCGTCAGCCCGGTATCGAAGTCACCGTACATGGCGTAGAACTGCCCGCGCTCCAGACGTACATAGAGTTGATCGGAGCTGGGCGCATCAAAATATTGTTCGCTCGCATCACCATACAGGGTGTAGTACTTGTCCGGATTGATGGTCTGGAACAGACTGTTCCGGTCTTTGTTCTCATGGGTCTGGTTCTCTGAGTCATAGGCCAGCGTCAGCAGCCACTTGCCCTTGATGCGGCCCTTGGCGTAAAAGGCAAGCCGGTCGTCCTTGAAGTAATTCTCACTGGTATTGCTGTCATCCAGCGCCTCCTGGTTGCCCGAAACTGTGTTATATCCGGTAGTCCCCTCGGCCAGGCCGACCAGTATCCAGTCACCTGCGGCGCCCTGCAGCCACACGTTAATTTCCTGCTCCTGTCTTTTGGTGATGGTGGCAAGCCGCTTGATAGATGGGATCCGTGCCGTGTCGTCAGCAAACTCGAAGGTTAGCGTCGCTTTGCCGGAGCGGGTGGTTGGTTCGATTCCGATGAGCGCAACGCCATCATTATCGATACGGTACGTGGTCTCTCCCTTGGCGGCGCCGGACAATGGCTGTTTCCTGAGCGCATCGACGGTCTGCGCGGAGACATACGGCGGATTCAGCCGGTATTTGCCAATGACACCCTTGCGCACCGGTTTTCCCCAGCGGTCATAAAACCGGATGGCGACGACAACCGGTGCGCTGCCGTTTGCCTGCAGTTGCGAGTATTGCTTGACGAATTCCGCCTTTACCGGCATCCCGGAAAAATGGATGACCTGTGACTGTGTACCGGTTACGGCTCCGTTCTTGTCGTAGGCCGTCACCTCGAACCGGTTATCGCCAACATCGAGATCAACACCGCGCCAGCGCGTAATCGAGCGTAATTTATCAGTACTTAGCGTGCTGCCGTCAAAATTTGCCGGGTCTACGGGTTTTCCGTTTTGTAGCAGTTCCAGCCGGTGTGCCGCATCGTGCTTGATGGCGATGCTGATCGAGGGGATCTCCGGATTATCCTCAGCAGCCGGGGACAGCCACTCCAGTCCGGGTGCAGCCGCATCCAGCCAGTTCCTGTCATAGTCGACGGTCTCAGCAGCAACCGGCAAAGACAGGCTTGCCGGTTGCTCGTCGGCTGCGGCGTGCGCCTTGCTGATCGTCACCGTTTGCATACCACTGTCGGCCCGGCCCGTTTCCAGAATGGCATCTGTTTGTTTATCAGAGAGGGTGATTACCAGTTCGGCACGGCGGTTGCGCGCCCGTCCACTTTCCGTGCTGTTGTCAGCGACGGGCTGTGTCCGGCCCTTGCCGGCGATAATAATCTGCTGTTTCTCAAGCCCGAGGATTTCGCGGACGAGCTGTCCGACCGTTGCGGCACGGGCCAGCGACAGGGCCTGATTGTCCCTGAAGAGATGGCGGCTGCGTTCTGCAATCGGCCGATTATCGGTATGACCGTTGACACCGGCGCCGTCGACCAGCGTGACCCTGTCGATCCCCTGGTTCACCAGTCCATTGATGAATTGTATCAGTGCCTTGCGCTGTTGCGGTTGCAGGGTGCTTTTCAGTGAGTCGAAATGGGCCTGGTATGCATAGTGTTGTATGCTGCCTGCACCACTCTGGTATCGCAGGCTGTTGACTGCAGGCAATGTATGGCGGTTTTTCTCTTCTCCGGTGTCAAAGGAAAGTATTGCCTGGGTTGACAACTCGCCCTGGCCTGCAGGGGTTGCCTGCGCCCTGAATGTCAGCTTCTCTTTCCAGTTGTCGGCACGGCGGCCGCCAAGTTTGAACGTGAGAATACCCGATTTGATTTCCGGGTCGGCAATTGCTGTGTCTTCCAAGCGGGCACTGCCGGGCACATAGGCAAGCCCTTCGGCCAGCATGACGCGCATACGCAGATTCCGGTATGCATGTGTGTCACCGGCAAGCGTGACCCGGTATTCGACCGTTTCACGGTCCAGGCTGCTTTCCAGCCGGATACCGATATTGCCCTTGAGCGGCGCCTTCTCGCGTACATAAAAATCACTGCGCCAGATCAAGCCTCCCTGCAGATCGACGAATTGCGAGTCGGCATCGCCGGCAAAACGGGTGTTCTGCTCACATTCGAATACCTCCAGGTTTTCGGGAAGGCTGTTCGGGTCTATCTGCACCACGTGGGTGCCGGGCGGCAGTCCTTCGAAGTGGTACAGCCCCTTTTCATCGGTAATCACGTAGCGACCGTCTTCCATGACCAACCGGACACCGGCAACACCATCAAGGTCAGTGCCGACGGTTGGCTTGTGGTTGTAGCGTCGGGAATTGAGGATGCGGGTAGTGAGTTTACCGCTGTCAGCCCTGGTCACCGTGAGCTGTTTGCCGGTGTTCGACCGACTGATGGCATTGACTGCCCAGGCGGTGGATTGTTGCAAGTCGTCCTGGTCCAGGGACACGGCACGGGCACGGATCGTGAAATCACCCACATCTGAATTCCCGGGTGTCAGCCGGTACTCGATAGTGTGGCTGACCGATGCGTCATTGCCGGGGAGTGTGAACCAGAGCGTCCCATCCCTGGATTCCGGCTCTGCTGCCGCTACACCGTTGATGCGCACACTGCCGTGTTCATAGTGCAGCATGCCTGGCAACTGGACGGCCAGCGCCAGTTGCTGGTCCATGAGGTCTGTTCCGGCAACCGTCAGTTTCTGCTCCAGCCGGTTACCCTCACTGGTACTCTGCATATGCAACTGCAGCGCTCCCACGGTCGGTCCGGCAATCTCGCAATTGCCCTGGATAACACGGCCGAGAATAAAACTCTGGCTGCTGATCAGGTCGTCTTCAATAAAGACGCTGGCCTTTGCCGTATTGGATAGCGTTCCGGCAGCATCACTGGCAGTTGCCCTGTTGACAACATTGCCCATTTGCGTTCCGCTGGTGACTTCCAGCACATAGCTCAAGCGCGTGTTCTGTCCGGCGCCCAGGTTGCCGATAGTGAATGTCAGGCGACGCCCGTCACCGGATACCTTCGGTTCCGGACCGGAGGAGCCGTCCTGGCGTATCGAACCTTTCTGGTATCTGAAGCCGACTGGCAGGACGTCCCGGATAACGGTGTTGCTGGCGTTACCCGTGTTCTGGTTGTTGGTCAGTTCCAGGTTGTACTGTACAAAATCTCCGATCGATGCGCGCTCCAGTGACGCCGTCTTGGTCAGAAACAGCTCACTCGGAATCGCATCGGCCGGCAGATCGATGTTCAGCGGCGGTCCGGCGACCAGTGCGAAATCCTGACCGAAAGATGCCTGGGCATCGAGAGTGAACGGTGCGTTCGGCAATGTCTGGAGTTCAGCGATTGTCCGGGTCGACGGGGTATCATAGTTCGTCGCACTGACCTCGATCCGGTAGCTACCGGGCGCCATGAACGGGAAGCGGTAGTCGCCCGGCGGAAAGTTGTAGAGTGTACCGCCGCTGTCGGTGGCGGTGCCGCCGCTGGTTACCGTGGCAGGGAAAGTGCTGACACCGTCATCACCGAACACCTGTGCCGGCAACCCGGTCAGTGCATCGAGAATGGTGATACTTGCCCCATCAACCGGGCTGCCGGTCACGCTGTCAAAGACAGTTCCAAACGGGTCCACCAGCGCCGTGCTGCTGGCGGTATCGCTGCTGTCGTAAATATCGACGTAACTGACCCGGATGATATTCTCTTCACCAATGGCCAGCTGGCAATCGTAGGACGTTGCCGCCGGTGCAACCGACTGGATATATCCGACAAACACACCGGTATCGATACCGGTCTCGGAAAGTTCCAGTTGTTCCAGATCCCCGGTCGCTGCCACGTCCAGCAGGATCTGTACTGTGTCCCGGCTGTTTCGATCGATATTCCGGTTCGCATCCTGCACCTTCACGAATACCGGTTCACCCTGATGGAAGTTTGCTGCGGCCACCAGGTTAACCGGCAGGCTGGTATCCAGGACCCCGGCGCCGGGAAATGTCGGATTGGCCAGTGGCGGAAACGGCCCGCCCGGTCCGCCCAGGCTGCAGCCGCTCGGCGAGCTGAGTGTCGGTGTTGCACCGGTACCCGTGGGCGAGTACTGGAAGAAGGCAATGTCGGTCGGTGTCAATGTCAGTGTGGTCGTAATAGCGACGCTATTCGACGTGCGGTTCTCCGCGCTGCCGGCATTGTCAAATGTTGCGTCGGCGGTATTCGAAATGACAGTCCCCGGGGGGACGGCATGAGCCGCGGCCGCACCCAGCGCGAACAATAAAAAGGCAACAAGCAGGAACAGCGTCTTGTTACCGGCACGGGTCATTTCTGAAACCATGCAGGTAAAAAGACGCGCTGCCCGGAAACATGTTTCCGGGCAACTCGTCTGGGAAGCCCCTGTTTTAGCGCGACGCAGAGGTGTATCACCGGGATGGATCTGTGGTCCATCCCGGCGACACTGCCCGCGTCGCAGCCTGTAAAGGGCCATCGTCACGTAGCTGTCACCCGTGGCTAGTTGATGGTGACGTCAAATGTGATCGTACAGGTGGCGCCTGCCGCGACCGTACCGACATTCATTGTCAGCGTCGGTGTGGCAAAGCTGTCACTGGTAGCCCCGGTACAACCGGAATCGAATGCAACACTGGCTGCCGTAAAGGTTACATTGGCAACCTGCAGAGCATCGGTCAGGACCAGGCTACTTGCAGCCACGCTGCCACCGCTGTTATCGACAACGATCGTATAGGTCACGGTTGCGCCTGGAATGGCCTTGGCATTCGGAGCACCATTACCGAAACCATCATCGGTGACGGCAGATGTCTTCGTTACCGTGACAGCAGCGGAGGCCACCGTGTAGGTACCGGAATCCGAATGGCGGCCATCCCGGGCGACATCTATACCTGCTGTACCCGCACCGTCCGCGAATGCCGTATCCACCACAGCCGGATCATCGGTGCCAGACGTTGCCACGGTCGGAGTCGTCGTTCCGGCATCCGTTGCCTGTGCAACCAGGTGGTACAGCGAGGTATCCGCGTCGACCGGGGTCGCCGGTGTATTGGATACGATCAGCAGTTTAACACTGGCATCCGGCGCCAGATCACCGGCATTGGAGCCGCCGGTGTACAGCGTATCGCCGGTGTTGAACGTCCCGCTGCTATCGACATCGACGTAGATCCGGACAGTGCTCATGTTAAAATCATCATCCGTTCCATTGACACCGGCGATGGTGGTCAACAGGTAGCCCTGGGTACCGTTACCCGTGTTGGTCAATGTGAATGCCAGCGACTGGTCTGTGGAGTTCGGAATGACAGTGGCATCGCCGTTTTTAACCACGGTCATGTCCACTTTCCGGTCAACCACAAAGTTGGTCGTCTGCACGCCGGCGGTTCCCGGATCACCATCGGAATCGATGGCTGTCTGGGCATTACCGCCGACATCGTAGTTCAGCCTGGCCTGGTTGCTGATCGGTGTTCCCGGGGCGGTGCCGGCTGCAAAGCCGGTGGACGATATGCCCCAGAGGAACACGCTGCCAAGCAGCAAGCCCACTGGTTTGGTCAAGTTAACAAGTTTCATTTCAATTTCTCCTTGCTGGAGTGGTTACTAAAAAACAACTTCGGTAATTCAGGTTTCCATGGCCCGTCCCTCAACCGGTAAGGTGGGGACCGGGACACGGGCGGGCCGGTGCCCGGCGGTCCACGGCCGTGTGGCCCGCAAGACGGGTTTGCCGGGTCACCGCGGGCACGGTATGACCACGCAACGGGCCACCCCGCCAGCCACACGGCTGTCCGCTGATGTGGGTATGTGCATGGATGGTGCATGCCGGTATCTGCTCCGAATCCGTAATTACTGGATGACAACCCGGTATTCGACAGAGGATTTCCTGCCGGGTGGCAACGCCTTGTTGTAGATCCAGCGGATGGCTGTGTAGTCAGCGGCAGTAGCCGGTCGTGATGACCCGTCGGCTTGTATTACCTTCAGGTTTTTCGGCGTGTCGAAATGCTTGCCAGCATCGATGGAGTAGCTGATTCGGGTGTCGCTGCCGGCGGCACTGCCTGCCTTGTAACGGGTATGTTCCGGCACCGGGTTCTGTATGACGATATTCTCGGCAGCTTTCGCGCCCGTGTTCTCAAACTCGATGAGATAGATAACCTCATCGCCCGGTACGACTTTCTTCGCAGCGACACGCTTGACCTGCCGGTTCCCGGCAGCATCGGTCTCGACTATTTCCTGCCGGACCGTTGAGGTGAGCCTGATCGTGTCTGCTGCCTGTGCCGCATTCCCGTACAGGGTTGTCATCAGCAGGAGTGCGCACAGTGCCGTAATATTTCGTCTGTCGTTGATAATTCTCATTTCACTTTCCTCCATTCAGTTAATGGTTACATCGAGTGTGATGACCCGTGTCGCGGGTCCGGGTACTGATCCAAGATCAACGGTGACGATGCCGCTGCCGAAACTGCCGGCATCGGCATCGATGTTGTCTGTCTGTGGGACTGCATCGAGCGAGAGGCTTGCTGGCACATAGCTCGTATTGGCCGGTATGCTGTCGGTGATTACCAGGTTGTCGGCAATACCTGACCCGGTGACATCCACCTGCAGGGCATAGCGGATGGTTGCGCCCGGCACCGGGCTGCACGGCGGCGTAGTACAGGAATCGCCGTCACTGATAACCTGCGCGGATTTAACGATCGCAACATCCAGTGGCGCATTCAGTATCTGGTAGCTGCCGATAACATCCGCATCCGCATTACCGGCGCCAACGACGGCATCGATACCGCCGTCACCGCCACCCGGCAACCCGGTTCCCGGCGCGGCACCGGCTGCACCGGCGGTGGCGGATTGCACCTGTAAGCGGCTATCACCGGTTTCGCCGTCACTACGGCCTGCAGGAATATCGTTCAGCACAAAAATGACTGCCGAGTCAGTCCCGTTGGCATCCAGCACGGGGTCATTGTTGCCGGGGACGTACAGAGGATCGATGACCGGTCCGTCGTAACTGCTGTTGCCGTTTCCATCGAGGTGAATGCGTGCATTCAGCGGGTCGAAATCGTCACTGCTTGCCGGGCTGTTGTTGATGCCCAGCGTGAAGGTCTCGATACCATTGCCGGTATTACGCACCAGGAAGGTCAGCACCCGGTCCGTGTCAGGTGATGCCGTTTGCACCGTGGCTGCATCCTGCCAGACGGCAACCACATCAATCAGTTCCTGCACCGTGACTGTGTCCGAGTTGGAAATGACCTGCTGTGGTGCGCCGGCGATGTCAAAATCTAGCGTTACACTATTGGCGATAGTGGCGCCGGCTGTCGTGCCGGCAGCCTGCACAATCTGCCCCGCCGACAGCGCCAGAGCAATGAGCGCATACACAAAGCGCATGGTGATGGCCCGCATCACTGGACGCGTACCCGCAGTTCGAGGTTGAAGCCGGGGTTGCCGCCACCACTCGGAGCAAGGAACGGACCGGTCGGTGCGATACGCACGCTGGTGACGGCTGCGTCATAGCCATCGGTACCCGCGGAGGGTGTGTAGCCATAGGTATGTGTCGGCCCCGGATCATTGGCATAGCTCACATTTGCGGCGAAGCTGAATGTCAGGCCGCTGGGTGCATTGGCCCCCGGGCCATCGATAAAGCGCACCGGATCCAGTCCCTGTGCGCAGGGATCGGCGACACACAGCTCCGTGTTGGCCGGGACGTTGTCGGTGATGATGATCGAGTTGTTGTCCGCGGCACCGGTACCCTGATTGGAGGCGTTGATGGTGTAGCGGATGCGTGCGCCGGGTATCGCTTTCGGATTGACTGTCAGGTTGAACGGGTCATATTCCGTCTGCAGCAGCTTCACCAGCAGGATGTCGGGGCCTGCCAGTGTGAAGACCTGTTCGTCAACGTTATGGAAATTGGCCGCGCTGACCGGGGTGTTCGGCTGACCGGGAATATGTATGAGGCCGTTCGCTGCACCGATGGTGCTGGTGGAGCTGTCTGCTGCGAACAGGCGCACCAGCCAGTTGCTCCCAACCGGATCGGACCCGCTGAACGTATAGGTGGGATCGGCCGGGATAGTGCCGTCGTTAGTCCAGGTGCTGTCACCGGCCACGGCATCCCCGTGCGTGCCATCGTTGTACAGGCGTACGCCACTGGCCACAGTAGCGCCGAGTGCGTTGATGACATTCGCTGTGACCGGGTTACCGGCCGCCGCCGGATCTGCATCAACGATGGCGCGCAACGCAAGTGTGTCGCCGAAGCTGTAGCTGGTCGCCGTGGTCACTGCCGTGTCGTTCGGCGTCGTGATGTTCACACCGAACCCCTCGGGTGTGCCCAGGGCCGCATTAACGACGCTCCACTCAACGTCATCCACGTGCATCCAGGAACGTTCTATCGTGGTGTGGTTGCTGGTGAACCGGAGCGTGACGGTTTGTCCTGCGAAGGCGGTGAGACTCACGGTGCGCGTGAACCAGGGCTCGGCGCCCTTGGCAATTGTCATCCCGGCATGGTGATTACCATTCAGGTCGGTATCCCAGCCGTTGTAATGGTTATAGCCGGAACGGTTGTTGTTGGCCTTGCGGGTGCCCTTGTTCGGCGAAAACGGGTAGGTGACATAGGTCGGCGACGCAGTGGTCGGTCCGACCAGTTCCTGCGTCGCGCCACCGATCAGCGTGATACGATAGATGTCATAGTTGGTGGTCTGGCCATCATTGGACGAATCCCAGCCCTCCAGCCGGTAGCGAAAGGTAAGATTGCCCGGGTTGCTCGCCGGTACTGTGAACGTCCGGTTCAACTGCGTGGCCGGGTTGTTCGCATTGGTAAAATTTGCCGGTTCATTGTTGGTGCGCGCGCCAAGCAGGTAGGAAAAGCTGCCGGTGAACGGTGTACCGTCCGTCAGTTGCGGCAGCGGTGGCGTCGGGGTGAACGTGTTCGAGGTAATGGAGGGGGTTTCACCGGGACGGACCTGGGCGTCGAAGCCTGCGTTTGCTTTCGTGCCGGACCAGCCGGTTGGGTCTTCCTGACCGGTTACGCTGTGCTCGAAGTTAGCGTTGATCGGTGTTTGCGGGTTGGCCGGTTTGGCGCCGTTTTCCGTAATGTCGAAATACAGGTAAACCGTCGCAGGCCCGGCATCCTCGACCAGAAAACGGATCTCGCCGCGCGCATTGCCGCCCGCATCGGTTGCGCCGGCGTACACGCTGTCGGTGAATTCCTGGGTGGTCGCGAGACTGCCGTTGGCGCGCACCACGCGCGGCGAGTTGCCGTCAAAGGTGCCGCTGATCCCGAGTTGTCCGAGCAAGGCGGCGAAATCAACATTGACAACCGCCGTACTGTTAACACTGGCGCCGGCCGGCAATGTCACGGGTACGCGGTAGTGCCAGTCCGGCAGGCTGCCCACCGGGTTCGGGTCGAACCACGCAGGAGCTGCGCGCAAGTCCGACAACGCCTGCTTGCAGTAGATCAGGGCGATACCGGTCAGCAGCAGGCTTGCCAGCACCAGTTGCGGCAGCCAGGCGCCGCGTCTGGTCGCATTGCGCAGCAGGCGCAATGCGCTCGCCAGCGCATGACGCCTGACAAACACACCCGGTTTTATAAATCCTGTTTCCAACGTGAACTCCAGACTCAGTAATCCGTGGCAAAAAAATCGGCAGATCCCGGAAAAACTTAAGAAAAACAATAAATTGAACTGATCGAGCAGGCCAATTATTTGACGAGTCAGGGACGGTTTCCCGACGGCCGGCGGGGTGTGTAGAGTGAATTTTGATTAATTCAAGTGAAATAAGGGGTTACATATCGGAACAGCGTCCGGAACCGTCGGTTTTTTACCGCAGGATGGACAATGAGTGTGGTTTTTTTGCGGCGGTGAGCGGTGAAACGGTGCCGCGCCCCCCGGTGCCATGGACTGGAAACCGTGGATTCACGGCCTCCGGTGTTTGCAAAAAACCGGGTGGTAATGCTGTTTTAGGCCCAATGGCACTTGCTTAAGCTGTTCACCCTTTGTTCTCTCCCTCTCCCTTGAAGGGTCGGGGTGAGCAATGCGGGCTGCTATTCAGGTCCCCCAGCAGGTATCAGCACTTGTGGCGGTACCCGTATAGCCTTCCGTTCCCTGGGAATTCAGCGTCAGGGTGGTGCACCTGGCATCTTTTGCCTGGCTGCCGACGGCCGTGGCGGTCAATGAGTAACTGTTGCCGGCAGCGGCAACGGTGATGGCGATGGTGTAGTAGCCTTCATCCGATTGTGCGGCGACCCGTGTATTACATCCTGTGTAGGTAGCCAGATCCGCGCGGCAGGATTCCATGACCATGGTTGCGTGATTCAGTGCCGTGGTGCCATCGGCGCGATGCGTTTGCCGTACCTTGTCCGTGTAGGCCGGGTAGGCGAAACCGACAATAATGGCAATGATCAGTACGACAATCATCAGCTCGATCAGTGTGAATCCCCGTTGTAGTGGCATTGTATAGACTCCAGGTTGCTATTGGTCCTGCCAGGAGGTGCGTTCCAGTGGCAGGTTCAGTGGAATATCACTGGTCTGTTCGGTGCCCACGACGACCAGTGGATGATCAGTATTGACAAATATCAGGGTCGGCTCCGGTTGTATGCCGGCATGCACCAGAAACCGACTGCGGTCTTCAAGCGTTAGGGCTTCCAGCGTGCCGACCCCGTCCAGATTCCTGGTTGGCGCCGCGTTATAGGAATTAACAGCATAAATACTGCCGCGGCCGGGCGCCGGTGAGCAGATCTGGCTCCCGGAATCCGGTCTGAAAGTGGTGAACAAGGTCATGCCGTTGACCGTGCGTGAGCGCGCCATCACTTTTTCCCCGGCACTCAGGTTGATGTACCAGCCTGATTTGGAACCGAGACTCGGGTTAAGGTCTGTCGTGACGTCTTTCAGATCACTCTCCGTCAGCACGGTGTAAGTTGCGGGCGCCGAGTGAACATTGCCGGTAAACAGCATGTAATAGCGATCCTGGGTACTGAGTACGAGTGGATGTGCCCGGTAACCGGAGCCGACGCCGATGGCAAAACCGATCTGCCCGCTGCGGTACATCAGTGAAACATCAGGCCGTTCGTAAAAGCGGCGGTTCTCTCCCGTACCCGTGCCACTCAGACGCGCGATCAAACCTCCCTTGATAACCGAGTCACTGCCGCTGTTGTCAATGTCGAAGCGAAACAGCTGGCCATTGATGTCGATCGCAAAGAAGACATCCGTATAACCATCTGCGTTTATATCGGCTGCAACGACGGTTGCCGGAAAGCCGTATTCGATGGAAGGCAGCTTCAGGTCTGCCGTTGACATGGATCCGCCGGCCCACCAGAGGCGTGCACCGGTATCTTCATCCACCATGTAGACAGCGCGACCCTCCGTATCGACACCGGTTATTTCCGTATCCTGGTTCGTATCATAACCGCCGCCGAACAGCAGCACCGTTTTCGGTGCACCATTGCTCTTGATCCTGGCCAGTTGCGGGCGTGACCAGGTCTGCGCGAGTTCCGTAAAATCTCCCTGGCCGCCCTTGATGGCCCATTTGAGTACCGGGCTGGTGCGGTCGGTCACGTCCAGCGCATAGTAGTTCTTGCCACCACGGCGCATCCCCACATACAGGTGTACGAACTCACCTGATTCCACATTACCGTTGGTATCGAGAACGATGCCATTATTGTTCAGGTCCCTCACATTAATTGTGATCGGTCCGTCCAGTCCGTAGGGGCGATTTGTTGTCGAAGAATCCCGGTAAAAGGCATTCAGGTTTGGCAACAGCTCCTGGGGTATGAAGGAAAATACCTCGGTACCGTCATCTGTATCGATGGCATGCAGAAAACCTTCATTGGTTGCTACATACAGCGTATCGTCCGGGCTGGTGCTGGTCCCGCTGTAATTGACCACAATCGGGTTGCTGTGTAGCGGATCCCCTATATGGTTCCGTATATCCGTTGTATCACCATCCCCGTCAACGTCATCGACATCCACGCCACGGCTCCATTTGAGCAAGGTTGTTCGATAGGCATCGGACTCTCCGGTGATGCCCAGCATGCTCTTGGTAAGCAGCGTATTTGTTTCGTTAACCTTGTTATTGCTTGTTGTCAGTAGCGCATTCACCGGGGACGTTGTGCCGGTGTAGGTGTAGGTTTTCCGGGGCAGGGCCAGCCGGTTTGCCGCGCCACCGCTGGCGACTTTATCTCCGTCCGGCCCATTACCGGCCTGGGTCCAGAAACTGGTCGCTGAACTGCTGAAATAACCATTTGCTGCATTGACCGCCGGTGCGCCATTGGCATCGGTAATTATCGGCGGGTCGCCGGCGACCTGGTAACGCTTGACGTTGCCATCCCAGAGTGGAAACTTGTCCGGGCGAAACAGTGCAAAATACAGCTCGTTCCGATGGGTGAAGCGGTTGAAGGCATTGACCGGTGCGGCGGGTGCAACAAAGGTAGTATTCACTGACAGGATTTCGGTAATGATATTCGTGAATGCGTTGGTCAGATCTCCGACATTGTCGGCGGTATAGTACTTACCACCGCCTTTCTGCGCGGCACTTTGCAGCAGGGCCTGGTTCGTATTGAACCCGATCATGTAGGAAGTGATGACCTGGTCATTGGAGAGGTTTGGCTGCTGGTCCACCTCAAAGAGATATTGGGCCAATTCATCGAGACAGTCGTCGCTGCTGTAACTACAGGTACCGGCGGTATCCGTCAGGCCCGGCAGTGACTGGATGTCGTTGTCTGCATCCGAGTCATAGGTCGGGTCACCATCCGTGAGCATCACAATGAAGTTCTGCTGGCACTGGAACTCGATCGGACTCTTGTACTTGGTGGAATCAGCGGGTTTCAGCACGCCAGGATCGTTGGTGCCGGGAGTGGTCGAATTACCGAACTTGACGCCCTCGCCCCGGTAGAACCGTGCGGCTTCATACATGGTCTCGGCCAGCGGTGTATAGCCACCGGCAGTCAGGCTGTTGACTGCCGTCTTGAATGTCGGTCGTGTGCTGTCATTCAGCTCCAGCATTGGCAGCAGGAAATAACCACCCTTGTTATACCACTGGTTCTTGTTGTCAAAACGCATCACGGAGGCATTCACACCGGATGTGCTGTCGATCATGTTATTGAATACCTCCTTGACGATCTGCAATCGCGTCTTGATTACCGGTGCACCGACGCTGCTCTTCCAGTTCAGGTAATTACCCGAATAGAGTGTGTAGCTGCCACCGGTCCGGTTCCAGTTGATCGCACCACTCTTGTTTGCACGATAGGGTCCACCCTTGTTTTGATTGGCCGGATAGTGATCGCTGCCCCCGTCACCGTGTATACCCCAGTCCGCCGCGCAATCCACGATATTGCTGTGATTATGCGAACTCAGGGAACGCCAGCGGTCTGTGCGCCAGCTGGTGCGGTAACGCGCCAGCCAGCCAACGTAGAGACCGGACCCGGTTGACAGGGCAGCAGAGGAGTCGGCGCACTGATTGGAGGAACTGTAGAACCAGTGGCTGGTGTAGCAGCTTGGTGCATATCCGTAGCTGTCCCAGTAGATCCGGCTGGTACTGCATGCCCCTGAATAGGTTATGGTCGGGTCGTAATCACCGCCGGTGGTCACCAGTACCTGGCTGTCCATACTGCCGGAAGTGTCGATAATAAACAGCAGGTTCGGCCGAACTCCGGTGGAGAAGGCCGTCTGGCCGAGATAGATCTCGGTGTCATCGGCCATCAAGGGCAGGACCGTCATCATAGAAATCACAAAAGTGACCAGAGATGCGCGTACTTTGATTGAAAATGCCATGACCATACCTCTTTCTGCAAGACCCTGAATCTACCGATCCACCGCTAGAGCATTAACTTCATAACTTGTTTTGACTTGATGTTATAAATGACAACACCGCCGTCCCACTTGTGTTTCAGGTTCTTCCTGTTTTCTACGGTTTCACCGTTAACGGTGATTTTCGTGTCATTCGTGATTTCGAGTCTGACAAACGAGCAGTCCTCGCAAGCCCTGGCCCTGACAAATCCTTCACCTGAGTCATCGACAGAGACCCTGATATCGGTAGCCTCAATGGCATCGTCTATGAGAACGAGTTCAGCTGGCACATCCGAGTACCCTGCCAGTAATGCAATCAATGAAAACAGTCTCAGGAATTTCATGTCCAGCCTCCTGCTCTAGTAAAAGTACGGTGCTGTTCTGGTTGCCGTTTGAATGTGCGTATCACTTGCATTTATTGATGCGACGTTACCGGTGCCAGTGATTGTGAATGGATAATCGATAAAATCACCAATCGTAAAACCAACCGGAATAGACGGGGTACCCGAAACGATAGTCGAGCTGCTGGTAAGATTGAACTGGTATCCCGTATGGTCCACCGGGTAGGTACGTGTGATATCTGCGGCGCCCGGTGGCACATTGATGGCGTCGACGAAGGCGGCATCATCGGCGAGTGAGCCCTCGATTGCCGAATCGGCTGCCTGGAATACCAGTATCTGAAACTGGGAGTTCATCGCCATATTTTTTTCCAGGACAACAGTACGAATACCGCTGACACCAATCAAGGCAATAACCAGTAACATGATCAGGCCTATGAACAGGGCGGCCCCTGTCTGGGCCCGGCCCCCGGCCTCGAGTGGCCGGCAATTGCCGGGTATGCGTGCTGCCGGTTTCATGATTCCTGCATCCTGTTTCTGATGGTGACTGTGGTGGAATAGGCGCGCCGGCGCAGATGGTCGTTGGCCGCCGGTATCTTCGCCTGTCCCAGTAGCGTGAAGGGGGTCTCATCATCAGTCGTGGCTATATCCGCGATCGAATCAACCAGTATGGCGATACGCATACTGACTACATTGTTCCAGTTGGTGACATTGCCTGCCGTAACATAACGGGTTGCATTGGTAATGCCGTCACTGGCCACATTGTCCTCTCCATACAGCAGTTGCATATTTTCCACACCCTGTACAATGGCGGACTGTGCAATTGTCGATCCGTCCTCCGCCAGCGTCCGGCATACAAGCGCGTTATTCAGGATGAAGAACATGTTCTTTGCATACTGTTTTCCGTTCGTATAGACCGGTGTGGCATTGTTCAGGCAGTCGGTAGCAGACTGGTACAAGACAGTGAAGTCGTCGCTGCTGGTACCGGAACCGTTTGCTGTTGATGTCTGGACTATAGCGTTGATACTGTCCATTTGCGGGTAACCTGCCATGCGTATTTCGCGAGACAGGAATTCCAGCGTTGCACGGCCGGTGGCTTGTGTGAGTGTCAACCCGTTCTGCAGGCGGTAGCCCTGTTTGGTGCTGATGAAAACGCTGATTGCACCACCGATCAGAATCAGACCCAGCAACATGGCGATCATCAGTTCAATCAGTGTAAATCCCCGTTCACGCATCTTCATCGGCTATGGAATAAACGCCACGGAGACGTTTTTGTTTTGTACCGCACCATCTTCATCGATACTGTCCCAGCTTGTCTGGATCGAATAGCGGCCTGCGATATAGCCCAGCAGGATATTGCCGTTTGGAATTTCGTTCTTGATGCTGCATGACCATTGAAAGGTGTCTTCATAGGCAAGCTCGTTCGGGGTGCAATCCGATGCTGCACCTGCGGTGCCTTCACTGCATATTTTTGCAGGGGGGGTACTGCAATCGATGGCGGAATAATCGATGGCGGCGTAATAACCGCTCACGGCAGCCGGTCTGTTGGCGCGCATGCGCTCCACGATTTCGTTGGTCATGAAGGCGGCCTGGGTACGGAAGTTTGCTTCCGTGCTTGCGCGTACACCCAGTGATTGCAGTTTTGCATGGCCGAGCAGGCCGAATGAGAGCACCAGCAAAACGATCAGTACTTCAATCATGGAAACACCCTGTTGAGTTGTTAATGAGTGCGTCATCATCCACTCACGGGCAGGTCAGTAACGACCCATTGCTATGCTTGCCGGCGGCGTGGATTGTCCCTGCGAGATCCAGATTGACGCTGCGTGCATGACGCCTGCCGCGGTCATCACAATAGGTAAGATCACCGAATGCCTGTGGACGGCCGGATGCCAGAAAGTTAAAACCGGCCCCGATACCACCGCTTGCGCGAATCGTCCCGCCTGCAGATTCTGCATCGGTATTTGCCCGCAATATCAGTTCCCCGCTATCGACGACAGGCGGCATGTCACCATCATCATTCTGAAAGACGATCCAGCCACGGTCATAATTACTGGCATTGCAATTTATGTGATTCGAACTCGGGCAGAAACCGATGGTCGCATTGCTCTTGCTTGCCTCGCTGCGCGCCAGTTGCAGTGCGCTGACCAGTTCATTCACGATGGTTACCCGCCTGTTGTCTTTTATCTGTGATACAAAACTTGGCACACCAACTGTCATTACGATTGACGCCACCACCAGTGTGATCATCAGTTCAACCAGGTTCACGCCACGTTGTCTTGCCGGTGTTTGCATAGTTCTACCTAATTCCCCCGCGAGGGGACCCCTCATACAGATTTTTATGCACTGCTGCAGACATCCGTGGTCATAAATATGTCGACAAGACGGATATAATTCTTAACCTGCTTTTTAGTAAGGGAATTTGGGGTAAACCGTGCACAGATCACACTCTGGCTACAAAAGTATTTTAATAAATACATGTAGATATGGTATTTCAACGGGGAATCCCATCGGTCTGTAACATGCCTTGGCAAGGTGATGAGCGGTGGCTGGAACCGGCCGGACGGCTGGTTCGACGGTGATCCGGGCGGCGGTTTTTCAGCCTTTGTGTCAGGGGGTTGCGGACCAGGACCGCTGCAGACGGGTGGTATTCTGCCGCTGCAGCGGCATCCGGGCAGAGCCTCCTCAGGCGGTGGTTTCGTCCAGGGGCCTGTTAATCACCCCAGCTATTCTTCCAGCCACCACCATCCTTGTATTGTTTTCTGCCGGTACTCCATAGCCGATACTGGTAATCACCCACCTGGGACTCATTGCTCTTGGGACGTACGAACAGGCGGATGCACTCGGGCAGTCCGCAGGAACCGCTGTCGCCCATAACCCGTATCTGGTAGAGGCCCTCCCTGGAGTTATTCCAGGTCTTGGCGGAATAACCAAGGTCACGCAGATCCTGGGTGTAGCTGTTGTTTTCGGTAAAAAATGCTTCCTGCTGCTGCATGACTTCCAGAATGGTTGTCTTGGCATCGGCCCGGCGTGACTTGACGACCTGGGCGTGAAACGATGGTATTGCAATGCCGGCCAGCAGGGCCACGACGGCCAGTGCTATGAGTAGCTCGATCAGTGTAAAACCCTGTATACGGGTGTGTTTCATGGTCGTCTCCGGAGATAGAGCGAAGTGGCGCTTTACCTGTCTGATCAACTGCCTGGCGCATACGCTGCCACGTGTTAACAAGCCAGGGGACAGGCCAACCAGGTGAACCTTTCCTGGGATTGGTTTCGACTGGACAGTCAGGAACTTTAGATGGGGATGCTGGGGGTTTCAGAACGGCACAAAAAAAGGCCGGTGACGGGGGTTGCTCAAGCCATGCCCGTCACCGGCCCCTGGTTACAGGGGGTAGTCTGTTTGTATGATAATTCTATTCCGATTGATATCGTTCCATTCGGCGCAATATCAAGTACAGAAGGCGATATACGCTGGCCACCCACGCAAGATGAGGTCATGAATGTTGTCGGTATTGAAGATGCCTTCAAATTTGCTCAATCAGTCCGGCTCCGTGAGGAACCACCTCTTGATATTAATTTTTCCAGCCCGCTGGGGCTGGCGGTTATGAAACTCATCGCCTGGAATGACAGGAATGCCGCAGGCAATAAAGACGCTATTGACCTTGCCACAGTATTACGAACCTATCTGGATGCAGGTAACCGTGAGAGGTTATACAGTGACCATGCAGACTTGTTAACCGAGGACTTTGATTACGTGCTTGCTGGTGCTGAATTGCTGGGGCTTTGGTATTGTTGGTGAAAATTGTGTTGATTCAACAGGTTAGTATGGATTGGTGCAGGGAGTGAAAACCGGGCGGTGTACCGGGTGTATACCGCGGGACAGATGTAATACCAACACC
>Ga0114931_10001253_pt1 | contig 32289 bp, 20 predicted proteins | sample 2SBtaG_FD_89579 | JGI IMG/M metagenome (GOLD analysis project Ga0114931, IMG submission 89579) | Deep subsurface microbial communities from Kolumbo volcano to uncover new lineages of life (NeLLi) - 2SBTROV14_V59a metaG | ecosystem: Environmental > Aquatic > Marine > Volcanic | place: Kolumbo...
CTCTGCAGAGACTCCCTGGGGATTATTCAAATAAAGTACCGGATCTTTGCCCGCCCGAAATTGAACTCCCTGGTGCTGCGACGACAAGAAACCGCTTCCCCACAGACGGGCATACAGCGGCTGCCCTCCCTTGTTTTTCGTCACCAGCACACAGAAGCTGGGCAGGTTCTCATTTTCCGAGCCGAGCCCGTAGTCGAGCCAAGCACCGATCGATGGTCGACCTGCCATTTGCGAACCCGTTTGAAAAAACGTAATTGCCGGGTCATGGTTGATTGCTTCGGTGTGCATCGAGCGGATGATCGTCAACTCGTCGGCTACCTTGGCGGTGTGGGGAAGCAGATCGCTAAACCATGCGCCGCTGTGGCCGTGCTGCCGGAAATTGAATATCGAACCCGCCAAGGGCAGCGTGGCTTGATTGCCCGACATGCCCGTGAGCCGCTGCCCCTTGCGAACCGAGTCGGGCAGCTCCTCGCCATTTCTTTCGTTGAGCATCGGCTTGTAATCCAGCAGGTCGATCTGCGAAGGACCGCCACTCATGAACAGATAGATGACTCGCTTCGCGCGCGGAGCAAAATGAAAATTACGCAACACTCCGCCTGCCAACGCGGAGCCTCCAGACGCAGCCTGGCAAGAATCATTCGACAAGAGATGGGCCAGGGCCGCGGTCCCCAACCCCACACTTGTGCGAGAGAAAAAATGCCGACGAGTCATCTCGGCCGCGGTTTCCGATTGTAAATGGGCGTTGTTCATCTTAAATATCCCAATCTCTCTTGTATTTTACGTTCCGAACTCCGCAATCCGAATTCCGCATTCATCTTGTCACCGCTTCTTCAAAATTCATCACCGTCTCAGCTACCATCGACATCGCAGCCAGCTTCGCTGAATCTAGGCTCTCGTTGGTAGGGTAGTCGCCGACGGCAAGCAGTTGCTTTGCACTTTCAGCATGAGCAAGGAAATAATCGTGCTGTTCGTCGTATGCAGCCTGCATCAAGCGGGCTTCCTGCTCATTCGCGGCACGGCCAGTGAGTTTTCTAAAAAGATAAGCAAGCTGCGCGTCAGTCGACACCTCTGCTTGCATCATCGCATGCTCAGCTAAAGCCCGTGCAGCTTCGATATACTGCGGATCGTTTAGCAACACGAGTGCCTGTAGCGGAGTCGCTGTAGCTTGCCGCTGGACGACACAGACATCACGTTTGGCAGCGTCGAACGTAAGCATAGCCGGCGGCGGCGAGGTCCGCTTCCAGTAAGTGTACAAACTTCGTCGGTGACTCCCTTCCCCTTTATCGCGTTGAAAAGTCGCGGACCCTTTTTCCTTCCAAAGTCCTGCAGGTTGGTACGGTTTTACTGGAGGGCCACCTTGCTTTTCAATTAGTAGCTCACTTGTGAACAGTGCGCTGTCGCGAAGCATCTCGGCAGACTGTCGACTGTGTGGACCGCGCGCAAGCAGCGTATTGGCTGGGTCATAAGCTCGTAATTCTGGCGAGCACTCACTACTTTGTCGATACGTGGCCGACATCGTGATACGTTTCAAAAGCAGTTTTACGTCCCAGCCTGAATCGACAAACGACTTGGCTAACCAATCGAGCAACTCAGGATGGGAAGGCAATGCGCCTTGGCTTCCAAAATCGTTGGGCGTGCTGACCAGACCGCGGCCGAACAACATTTGCCAATAGCGATTCACTGCCACACGTGCGGTCAGCGGATGAGCAGGATCAGTAAGCCAACGCGCCAGCCCCAACCGATTTCGCGGCAGATCCTCAGCCATGGTCGGTAAGCAGGCAGGCGTGTCAGACGCGACACGCTCGCCAGGGGCATCATAAGCGCCGCGTTTCAACGCGAAAGTCGGCCGTGGCTTAGGTAGTTCTCGCATCACCATGATTTCGGCAATCGAGTCGACCAATTCACCATGCTGCTTACGTGCTGTCTGCAGGTCCGCCAACGCTTGACGATATACTTCGCTTTGATTGTGCAAGTAGTAGTCGCGAAGCTCGGCAATCGGCAGCGCAAACAAATCGGCGATTGCCGTGCCATCGAATAGTTGTGCGACTTCGGGGGCCGTCAGTTCTCGATTGTAAATCTTGAGCTCGTCGACCAAGCCGTCCTTGAAGCCGCGATCGCGAAAACGTTGACCGAGCGTAAGAACTTTGGTCTCTCTATCTGAACTGCTATACGCGACTGTCTTGGTCAACTTATCGCGAACGATCTCACACGTTTCAAGCTTGCCATCGACATAAATCTTCAACCCCTCCGCTCGACTTGAGCCATCGTAGGTAACCACCACCTGCAGCCATCGGTTAGTTGGTATCTTTCGATCGGACAACACACGAATCGCATTTCCAGGCCAGAAGTGGATCAGCGAGGCGCTCAGACGGCCATTTTCCAGTAGCAGTTGATACCCTCGACTACCAGCATCGGTCCACGCACGCGACCGATGCCAAATAACCGCGCGGTCCTTCTCGTCGGGCGTGTTGATCCAGAGCCCGATCGAAAAAGGATCGTGTCGCGTGAACGAGCCGCCGACCTCCGTAGTAAATCGGTTTTCTCCACTAAAGCGAATCCCGCGATCGACCTTGCCTGCAACGAGTTCAGGATCATCGGCGACAAGACCCGCTTGCTCAGGGTCAGCACGGTTAACTATTTTTCCCTCGTCGATCACATCCATCGCATAGTCGCCAATAAGCCCAGCGGCGTTTGCCTGCTGGGGCTTCTCAGCAAGCCAAGCTTCGAACGCACTTTGTTGCTCAGCTGCGATCTGTTCAAGGCGGTCTTCTGCTTCTGTAATTTTCTTGGCCAATTCCAAAAGCCGAACTTCCTGTTCCGGTTTAGACAACAAAAGCGTCGGCGTGGGCGTCGCATCCGTAAAATGCGAGTAGAGACCGCTCTCGTCGATGTTGTCGAAGAAACTAAAGAGTTGGTAATATTCTTTTTGAGTGAACGGGTCGTATTTGTGATCGTGGCAACGAGCACATTGAAATGTAAGCCCCAGAAACGCCGTGCTAAACGTTTCGGTACGATCGGCAACGTAGTCGATGCGGAATTCCTCCTCGATACTACCCCCTTCGTTCGTTTGACGATGCAGTCGATTGAACGCCGTCGCAAGTGTCTTTGTTTTGTCCTCACCAGGCAACAAATCTCCAGCGAGTTGCCAAGTGATAAACTGGTTGTATGGCATATTTGCATTGAAGGCATCGACGACCCAATCTCGCCATGGCCATACTGGTCGGTATACGTCGGCCTGATAGCCATAAGTGTCGGCGTATCGCGCCACGTCGAGCCATTCGACCGCCATCCGTTCGCCATAGCGGGGCGAACCAAGTAGCCGATCTACAACACTCTCGAACGCTGCGGGAGATTTATCTTCCAGAAAAGCATCGATTTCCTCCAACGTCGGCGGTAACCCGGTCAGGTCGTAAGTCACACGACGAATAAGTTTCTCGCGGCTGGCTTCGGCAGTAGGTTGAAGGTTTTCTGTCTCCAGACGTGAAAGGACAAATTGATCAATCTCATTCTTCGGCCATTGAGACTCTGAGTTGCGTGGCACGGTCACGTCCTCAATTGTCAAGAATGACCAATGAGGTTTCCATGGGGCACCCTGCTCGATCCATTTGCGAATAAGTTGGACTTCGTCTGACGTGAGCGAAAGATTCGAATCAGCCGGCGGCATGCGCAAATCGGCATCTTGTGAAGCGATGCGTAAGTAGACTTCGCTCTGCTCGGGATCGCCCGGCGTGATGACATGGCTGGCAGACCCGCCCTCCAGAGCGGCAAAGGCCGACTCTTCTTGGTCGAGTCGTAGATCGGCCTCGCGGTCTTCTGCGTCAGGGCCGTGACATGTGTAGCACCGATCCGATAGCAGCGGCCTAATATGAAAATTGAAATCAACGGTTTCCGGCAACTCGGCACCGACCGATGGCAGGCCGCAGCATGCAAACAGCATGGCGAGCGGAAATATTAAGAACCGGTTTTCTTTGGTGGGATGCATGGCAGGTAACAATAGCGTGGCTCAAAAGACGATGGCCGCCACTCTTGCCGAGGCACTCTTGCCTGTAAGAACATTCAATTTTTCACTTCGACGATTTTGTTTGCTCCATTTCTCGCACCTGTTTCCAGGTAACCACCTCGATGCCAAGGTTTTTGATCATCGCTGCAATTGCTGGTTCCGTAAACACACGACGGTCTCCGTCACGCCGCTCGGCACTGCCTGTGATGGCACGTAGCTCCTCGTTTGCATATCCACAGTGGATAATCAATTCGTTAAAACCAGGCTCTAAGTTCTCAAGTGACTCGACGTATTTGGCCCGACGTTCTTCATGGCTGTCACCCCCATAAAATTGAGCGATGCGATCAAGCAGCGGCAATCCCTTGGCTTCAAGCTGCTTGGCGAAAAGGGCCGCACCTTTGGCAAGCAGCGGGTACTCTCGCTTGCGCTGTTCGTCGAGTTCTCGCAAGAACAAAATGGGCAGTTCATATTCGAGAGCCAGGTTGACATAGACTGCGACCATATCGGGTCGGCTGATGAGTGCTCCCATGTGGGTATCCAGGTGTGTCAACGGGACACCGAACTCCTTCGCTCGATCGATCTGAGCACGAAGTTCCATGGCTACCTCTTCTGCCTTGACGTTCTTCACGACCAGCGGGACGTTGTCCCACAGATAACCTTCTTCGTCGACCAAACTGGGGACTTTATCCTTCGACAACACGGGACCCCAACGGTAGTTCGTCCACTCTGAGGTGAGTGTCAGATGAATGCCGTAGTCCAAGTCGAGATTTTCTCTCGCAATCTCGGCGAATTCCTTAAACCAAGGGCAAGGCACCATGATGCTCGCCGACGAAACGACGCCTTTCTTCATGGCTTCGATCGTAGCCATGTTTACCGAGTGAGACATACCCGCATCATCGGCATGAATGATGAGATATTTTTTACCATCATTTGGTGCCGAATAGACGTTCGTACAAACCAAGCCCAATAGAACAGCGAGACAGAGTACAATCTTTGACATGGGAAACTCCTAGTTCGGCATAGACATGAGAGGCAGGGCTTTCAGTATAGCGGCGAAGAGGCCCTCGGGAAACAAACTGAATGACCAATGTCCAATACCGAGGTTAAAAATCCCAGAATTCATTGGTCATTAGGGCATTGGACATTGTTCATTCTTCTTTCCAACTGCTATCCTGTCAGGCCAACCTATCTATCATCGCATCGATTTTCCTGGGGAGTGTTAGATGCTGGAAAATATTGGCCTCATCTTTGCACTGTTGGTTCTCATCTCCTGTGCTTTACGCGGGTTCAGCATCATTCTTGCTTCGTTGTTGGCGACCGTGGTCGTGATCGTGACTAACCACCTGCCACTTGCCGACTCGCTATTGGTCGACTATTCGACCGGTCCGTTAGGAGGGTTTAGGTTTGCTGGAAATTTTTTCTTGCTCTTCGTGACAGGAGCGGTCTTTGGTCGTGTGATGGCTGAAACGAAAGCAGCCCAGGCATTGGCCCGCTTGCTTGCTGATGCGATCGGCAAAGACCGCGCACTGTGGATCATCACCGGAGCCTTTGCCATTCTAACCTATGGGGGAGTCGTAGTCTTTATCGTCATCTTCGCACTTTACCCTCTTGGCGTTGAACTGGTTCGCGATGCAAACATTCCTAAGCGACTTTTTTGCGGCGCTGCTACTTTGGGGGCAGGTACGTTTACGATGACCGCTCTGCCAGGGACCCCATCAATTCATAATGCGATCGCAGCTAAGAAACTTGGCACCGACCTTTTTGCCGCACCGGGGCTGGGGCTGCTAGCAGCGGCAATCATGTTTGGGTTAGGAATGTGGTACCTCGAACGTGAAAGAAAAAGGGCTGCTGCAAGCGGCGAAAACTTTGTTCCTGCTCCTCACGATGCTGAGCCTGATAGTAGGCAAGAAAAAAAACCATCGAGCCCTGCCAAAGCCATCATACCGTTGTTTACTGTTATCGGGCTCATTCTCTTGCCAAAGCTTCTCTCGCGAATTATTGCCAGTAGCACCGAGAGCTGGCTCTCGCAGTGCGTTGCCTTTGCCAATAGCAATCCCATACTGTGGCCAAGTATCGCGCTCGTTGTAGGTATGGGAGCTGCGATTGCGATTCACCGAAACGTTTGGCCGTCTGCCTCCTCGATTGTCAGCCGGGGGGCACAGGATGCGATCATGCCGTTGATCAATACGGCAGTAGTCGTCGGTTTTGGAGGTGTGGTAGCACGCACCCAAGGCTTTTCTTCGTTCTCTGAGTTTGTTCTCGACGCGCCGCTACCCCCCCTGCTTTCACTGTTTTTCTCAGTCAATGTGATGGCAGGAATCGTTGGCTCGTCCTTAGGTGGCCTCCGCATCTTTATGGAGACCTTGGCACCGAATTATTTGGAGATGGGCGTTCAGCCAGACGTTCTCCATCGCATTGCTACCGTTGCCTCCGGAGGATTGGATTCCTTGCCGCATTGTGGGGCGGTTATCGCATCTTTCACCATCATGGGTCTCACCCATCGGCAGGCCTACCGCGACGTGTTTATTGTTTCGGTCCTCATCCCATTGATCGCAGCCCTAGTGCTAGTTTTCGTCGCCAGCTTTTTCTAAATCATCTCAAAAGTCAGCTTCGTTAGTGCTGTCGGCCACGACACCTTCGTAGTACGAAGATGCTCAAATGAAGCACGTTCAGCACACCGATTACGCAATGATTTCTTGAATCGGATGACCAAAATCGCGCTCAAGTCGTTGCCGACCTGGCACGACCAGTCGTCGTGGATCAAGGCCAAGTTGCTGCATGAGCGTGGCATGCACATCGGTAACATAGTGGCGATTTTCTACCGCATGAAATCCTAGTTCGTCAGTAGCTCCATGCGTGATGCCCCCCTTGATTCCACCGCCTGCCATCCAAACTGTAAAACCGTAAGGATGATGATCTCGCCCATTGCTGCCCTGAGAGCCGGGAGTGCGTCCGAATTCAGTGGCCCAAACCACGAGTGTTTCGTCAAGCAAACCTCGCTGTTTCAGATCTTTCAACAGTGCGCCGATGGGTTGGTCAACTTGCCGGCACATTTTCGCATGGCTGCTCTTAAGATTGCTATGGGCATCCCAAGTGCCTGCCCCGCCGTTGCTGCCGTGATAAACCTGTACGAACCGCACGCCCCGTTCAACCAAACGACGAGCAGTCAGCATTTGTTGGCCGAAGGTGCGAGTTTCATCTTGCTCCACTCCGTAAGCTTGCCTCGTCGACTTCGTCTCTCGCTGCAGGTCGACTACCTCGGGAATCGTCGACTGCATCTGAAACGCAAGTTCATAGGATCGAATGCGAGCTTGAATAGCTTGGTCGTCAGGATATTGTTTAGCAGTAAACCGGTTGAGCCGTTCCAACAACCCAAGCTGCTGTTTTTGCTCCTCGACATACACTTCCTGCTCGGGAGCAAGATAAGGCATGCTGTTTTCAGGATCGACTTGCAGTGGAATACCATCGTACTGCGGTCCTAAATAGTTTGCCCGATGTGCTTCTTTTCCGCCGCAGCAGTCGGCCAGCGGAGTGCCCAATACGACAAAGCTGGGCAAGTTATCGTTCAGCGATCCCAGCCCGTAGGTGGCCCAGGCTCCGATCGTTGGGAAAAAGCCGTCGATACGGTGACGGCCTGTATGAAACTGCAGTTGCGCACCATGATTGCTATCCTCAGTCCACATCGAGCGAATCAAACACAAGTCGTCGGCGCAGTCGCCGACATGGGGCCACCAATCGCTAATTTCTAGGCCACTCTCTCCGCGCTGCTTGAAACCGACTTGAAGTGGGTAGCAAGTCTTGCGAACGAAACCGTTATTAGGATCAAAGGCCACCACTCGCTCGTTTTCTAAGAAAGGCGACTCAAGCACATTGCCGAAAGGAGTTTCAGCAAACGTTTTTCCTGCATAGTGGTTTAGCGCAGGTTTCGGGTCGAACGATTCCAGATGGCTGGCACCACCAATCATGAAGAGCCAAATCACGTTCTTCGCCTTGGGCGCGAAATGTGGCAATCCATTGGGAGTCGCATGACGGCTTGTGGCAGAAAGTGCTTCTTGGCTCATCATCGCCGAAAGCGCCACACTACCCAAGCTCAATCCCGCGCTTGAAAAAAACTCTCGGCGACTACTTCGCTTCTTGGCGAACGCTTCGGATTGTCGGTTGTCAATTTTTACTGACATGACTTTGCTACCTCACAGTCACGAAATCGTTATGGTTCATCAAGACGTGCACGAGATCTTCGCGAGCCCGTTGGTTTGGATCATTCGCGGGCTTCACAGCGGCCTCTTCACCGCCTTTGAACTTGGTAAGAGTTTCGTTCTCGGAAAAATTTCCCGCTTGATTCTCCAGAAATTCTAGGCACATCAAAGCCTCTTCCTCGGCAGGTGCTCTGGAAAGGATCTGACGAAAAGCAGCTCGCACAAACATTGGCTGCGTATTCTCTTCACTGCCTACTTCTTCCCACAATTGCTTTGCCAGCAGACGCGACTTGTCGAGCGACATCGAACTATTGATCAGTGCCAACGCTTGCTGGGGAATGATACTCTCCGAACGACGGTAACATTCGTTCGGGCTTGCCATATCAAATTGCACCAACATCGTCATCTGTTTTTCATAGGCATTGCGCAGGTAGATACTACGTCGTCTTGATACCTCGCCCTGTTGATAATCGATTACAACACCACCAAGCGTCGGGTCAATTTGCTCCGAGACCGCCAACACGCTGTCGCGCACGATCTCTGCCTCAAGTCGCCGCAAGTTCATACGCCAAAGAAAATTGTTGTCGCGATCAATCTGCAAATTTTTGGCAACCTCGTTACCTGCCGAGGAAGCAAGTTGCCAGGTGCGCGAACTCACTATCAAACGATGCAAGTGTTTCATACTCCAATCATTCTCGATCAACTCCACAGCCAGCCAATCCAGCAGATCGGCATGTCGCGGCCGCGGACTGCGCAGACCAAAGTCGAAGACATTCTCAACCAACGGCGCGCCAAAATGCCGCAGCCAAATATGATTCACCGCCACACGTGCCGTCAGGGGGTTCTTGGCCGAAGTGATCCACCGAGCAAGTGCCAATCGACGTCCGCTACTAGTATGGGGATATTCTTTACCAACGGGTGTGTATTTATCGTCAACCTTTGCTAAACCATTCTGTGCCTCGGTCAGTTTTTTCCAAGCTTCCTCAAGCTCCTTCTTCGCTTTCACAACCGCCTGCTCTCTTTTCTTGGCATCCTTTTCGTCGCTTCCCTCAGCAGTTTTTAGTGCCAACTCTTTTTCGCGAACGATTACCACGGCCTGATGAGCCTGATGACGACGCTCAGCATGGGCTGCAGTTAAAGCAAGATCAGCTGCAGACGCCTCGTTTGCAGTTTCGCCAACCCCATACTTAGCACGATCAGCAGCCTGCCTCGCTTCAAGCGATTGCAACCCCAACTGCGCAGCCGTCTCTCGTAACTCAAGCAGACGTACATCCGTGGGTTTCGAGTCACTCTTCTCCGAGCTGGCCTCTTTCTTCTCGTCCGCTGTTTTTTTTTCAGCCGTAACAGCAGCAAGCTTCTTCTTGGCCGCTTCGAGTTCCGAGCGAGCCTCAGCCAATCGCGATTCCGCCACATATGGCAGCAGCGCTGGATAGTAGGCCTCGACCGTTAATGGGACCGGAGAGATTTCGAGCTGACCGCCCAGTATCGCAGGCGTAGCAGGCGACAGGGGGTGCTCCTTATCCGGGTGTTTTTCGTTGCCAGCCACATACAGAAAAGTCTCTGTAGACAGGTCCGCGTCGTATGCACGAGGGAGACCATCTACTTTTACGTTTGGCTGCTCCGGGAGTTGATCCGTGCGAAGTTTGTGTGGTTCGAAAATCGCGCGAAATTCGTAGTACGCTGTTTGAGGAATGGGATCAAACTTATGGTCGTGGCAACGGGCGCAGTTAATAGTCAAACCAAGGAATGCCTTGGCGGTATGCTCGACCGTCGCGTCAAGCCACATGTTGCGATTGCTGTTGCTATAGTTGCGTGCCAAAAAGCCTGTTGCTGGAAGCACCTCGGGATCGTTGGGTGCCACTTCATCGCCGGCGAGCATTTCGAGAACCATGCGGTCGTAGCCTTTGTCTGCGTTGAGCGAGCGGACAATCCAGTCACGCCACCGCCAAATATGTTTCTGACTACCACGCACTTCTCCTTTGAAGCCATCCCAATCGCTGTAACGCCACACATCCATCCAATGTCGACCCCACCGCTCGCCATAGTGTGGATTGTCCAGCAGTGAGTTGACAAGATGGGTCCACGCTTCAACCGAGTCGTCCGATTCAAAAGCACGCTGTTGTTCTCGGGTAGGTGGCAAACCGATAAGATCCAGGTATAGCCTGCGCAGCAAAGTATTTCTGTCCGCCACTTCGACTGGCATAAGACCAAGGCGTTGATGTTGCTCGGCAATGAAAGCATCAATCGGCTGTGCCCACAGCGGGTCTTCAATCGTCGGCACTGCTGGCCGCACAAGCGGCTGATAAGCCCAATGGTCGGCCGGATTAGCGAGAACAGTTTCAGTTGTCGGAAACTTCGCCCCTTTGCTTATCCAAGAGGACAATAACGCCACTTGTTCCGCATCAAGCGGCTCACCTTCTCCCTCTGGCGGCATACGTTCATCAACATCTTCTGCCGTGACACGATGAATCAGAGAGCTATCGTCTGCATCGCCTTGAACGAGGACCGGCCCATTATCACCGCCAGCAAGAATCAGCTCCCCCGCATCAAGCCGCAAACCCGACTCCTGCTCAAGCGCCCCATGGCATGACGTACACTTAGCCGCAAATAACGGCTTGATGTCGTGCTCGTAATCAACCGCTCTGGACGTTTCCAGTGACACTGACGAAATTACGGCAAATAAGACGAGAACAAACGTTTTGTTGCTATTTCCCATCGTTTTGCTCAAAGATTGATTCGGCGCGAATTCGACTCACCTCCCTCCTGCCAAGGACGGCAGGAGTGTCAGTCTAGCATATCATCCAATGGACAACCGGTCTACTTTTTGCCAGACGAGGGCAGGCAAACTGTAAAGTCTCACGCAGAGCCGCAAAGACGCAGAGAAAAAAATGGGAATTTAGAGTTGCAGATGCATTCTCCTGCGAATGAGGCTTGTTTTCAGTGAAAAAATCACTCACCACGTTTTCTTTTTCCACTCTGCTGTCTTTGCGTCTCTGCGTGATAATTACCCAATTTAGACTTTTCAGTTCCTGCGGACGAGGTGACTCAGCTGCCTAAAATCCAAAAGCTTGGCAGCCGAATTTCCAAAGAGATGGCAGTACAGAGGGCATAAGGCGAGCGGCAGATATATCTGCCGCTCGCCTAACTATGCATGACTGCATATAGGAAATTTAACGAGGCATCTCAATCACAATTTTCACCGCCCCGTCAGCCCGCGTATGGTGAGTCTCATAAGCCTTTTCTAACTCGGCAAATGGAAAATGATGGGTAATGATTGTCTTGGCGTCGGCAATACCATTTGCGATCAAATCGACCGCAATGCGTGTCGACGTTTGATTCTCTTCAACTGACGCACCGACGACAGTATTCACACGGCAACACTTTCAAAAAAGCCCCTCGAAGTTGAAAATAAATCCTTGTTCTCGGGGGAGCCCAAAGTAAAGAATCTCGCCGTACTTGCGCACCAGATCGATCGTGAGATTAATCGAAGCAACTGCGCCAGCTACTTCGATCACTACGTCTGCCAATTCGCCCTCACAGGCATCGCGAACGGCTTCTATAGGATCTTGCTCGGCATTGTGGACCGTATGCGTCGCCCCGTAGTGTTTCGACAGTTGCAGACGATACTTTTCGATATCGAGCGCAATAACACGCCGTGCACCCATGCGTCGCAACTGAAAGTTGTACCAAAGCCCCGCCGAGCCTTGGCCGATCACCACGACGTTCTTGCCAATGATATTGTGTAAACGCTGACATGCGTAGATCACCGTCCCCAACTGCTGCGCTTGCAAAAGTTCTTCCAGCGGCAGGCCCGCAGGAAGTGGGATCACATACTTCACCTCAGCCAAGTAATATTCGCACATTGCCAGATGCCCAGGGGCAATCGCGAGCACTTGATCGCCGATCTGGACACCAGTGACCTCCGCACCGATCTCTTCGACGATGCCCACCATTTCATGCCCCGTGGTTCCGGGAGCACACGGATACGTTTCTTCGACGCCGTAGTGCAGCATATAAACGTCGCTACCACAGAGCGAAAGCAGCGAAGTACGCACCAACACATGCCCCGGCTTCACCGTAGGCTTCGGCATCTCAATAAAATCGACTTGGCCACGGGCAACTATTTGAACTGCTTTCATAGTGCTTTGCGGTAAGGTATGATCGTGCTCGGGTTCTCTCAGCATGCAATAAAAACAGAGCGTAATAATGGATAGACGACAAGCCCTTAGTTTGCTTGGCACGAGCGCAGTGCTTGGCAGCCTTTCGCCAATTGTAGCTTCCAACAGTTGGGCTGCCACGGCAAGTGAGCCGAAATCGATTGCCGCAGTTATCACTTGGTACACCAAGGGATCGCACGCCGATGCTATTCTCGGCAAAATCCTCGCCGGATGGAAGCATGACAACGGCCCAGGCCCACGGCTAAAACTTGCTTCGCTCTATGTCGACCAGTTTCCCGAGAATGACATTGCGCGCAGTCTTGCCGCCAAGTACGACGTACCGATCTTCGATTCAATCGAAGGTGCTCTCACTGTCGGTACTAAGGGCGTACCTGTCGACGGGGTCCTGAGCATTGGCGAGCATGGCAATTATCCTACCAACACCAAAGGACAAAAGCTTTATCCCCGACGGCGTTTTTTCAGCGAGATCGCCAACACGTTTGAAAAGTATGGCCACGTTGTTCCCGTGTTTAACGACAAAAATTTGGGTCCCGTCTGGGAAGATGCCCTTTGGATGGTTGAGCGGGCTCGCGAGCTAAACATCCCACTAATGGCCGGTTCTTCGCTACCGGTGAGTTATCGAAAGCCTGACTTGACGCTGCCGATGAATTGCAACCTGGAAGCTGCGGTTGGAATTGGCTATTCGGGCCTCGACATCTACGGCATCCATGCCCTCGAAGTGTATCAGGCGTTTGTCGAACGACGCCGGGGCGGAGAGCAGGGCGTTGACTGGGTCGAATGCCTAACAGGCGATTCCGTGTGGCGAGCCCTCGATGACGGCCATGTCGACAAAGAAGTGTTTGAAGCGGTGCTGGCTGCAGTCCCCAAAAGCAGCAGCGGCAATGTTCGCGATCACCGACACGAAAAGATGTCTCTGTTTCGGATGAAGTATGTCGATGGCTTCATGGGCAGCGTTTTTATGTTGCCCGGGTTTGCGGAACTCAGTGGCGTAGGCGTCAAGCTAAAAGGAGCAAACAGCGCTTTGGCGACTGCCATCGAGGAACGTCTCGAACCAAGTTGGCCCCATTTTGCATTTTTGCTTCAGGCCGTCGAACAGATGTTTCATACCGGCCGGCCAACCTATCCTGTCGAACGGACGCTCTTGACCGGAGGCATGCTCGATCGATTGCTTACTTCTCGACAGCAAGGGGGTCAACGCCTTGTGACGCCCGAGCTACATATTTCTTATACGCCTGTTGACTATCCTCACGCACCAAACCCGCCGTTAGGAACGTTCGCCAGCTAACATTCGATTCGGAGCGTATCACCAATGATTCTTACAAGACTTCGATTTTCAGTTGCTTTCTTCGTCTGCATCGGAACACTTGTCGCACAAAGCGACGCCGTCGAACTCGTACGGCTCAGCGAGGCCAACTGGGACGAGTTTGCTCCCGCGGGCAAAGAAGCCGACGCCATTTACGGCGACTGGGTTCTTCGCAACGACCACATCATCGTCGTCATTGCCGACGCGATTGTCACTCGCAACGCAAACATGACGACGCCCGGCGTTGGTGGCAGTATAATCGACTTGACTTTGCGTAAGCGACCCAACGACTTGCTGGGAGCCTATTATCCGGCTATGGGTCGGCAACTCCAGCTGAGCGAAATTTACGCCGATGGCCAGTTGTGGTTCGATGCTAAGTCCTCTGGCGTAGTAGCTCCCAGGGCAGACCAACCAATATCGGCCAAAGAGTTCCTGTTTGTTCTCAACGCAGTTGCACAAGGCCAGAAACCTGCCGTACGTGTGGAGTATCGACTTGCCGATGGCGATCAGTCCGTGCGCATCGAGACGATTTGTTCTAACCCGCATAAAAAGCCAATTACCAATACTTCAAGGGATTATATTCGCGCTGACAATGGGTTTGAGGTTGGCAGCGACGACGAGCTGAATTTGATCTGGGTCTACGACTCGTGGTGGCAACAGGCATACGGTGTGCTAGTCGAAGGAGCCAAGCCTCGTATCAGTGCTGCATTAATCAAGAAACAACCTAAGCGAGGATTCGGCTGGGGATATCAATTGCCTGGCCAAGCAGATAACCAACTGCAACCGGGCGACTCGGTCTCAGTAGTCCGACGGTTGATCCCGTCGCGAGACATGCTAGGTATAAAAGGTTTTGCACGTCTTCATGCAAGCAAAAGCTTAGTCCGTGCTACGATCAAGTTCATCGACAAGTACGGACCGGTCGAAGGGGCTCGCGTCGATGTGCTTGTAGGAGATAACGTCTATGGTAGTGGGCGAACAATGCCTGATGGCGAATTAACCGTTTCAGCCCCAGCCGGAGAATCAACCAATCTCCGTATTACCGCTCCCGGACGCAGCGTTCAAAATTTTCCCCTCGATTTAGTTTCCATTGTAAAAATAGAAAAAACGATCGAACTCTCCACGCCAGGGATTGTCGTGGCAAAAATCACCGACGGAAAGGAAGGTCGCATTCCCTGCAAGGTTGGCTTCTACGGCAAGGACGGTACGCCCGACCCCATGTTCGGACCCAACACTCGCATCCATGGGGTGCAGAACCTTTGGTACACCGCCAACGGCGATTTTCGTCTTGCTCTCGAACCTGGACACTACGAAGTCATCGTGAGCCATGGGCCGGAATTCGATGCCGTAATTCAAGACGTTGAAGTGATTGCCGGCGAAGAGTTCCACCTTGATGCAAAGCTGGTGCGCACGGTCGACACCACGGGGTGGCTCAGTGCCGACCTTCACAGCCACTCGTCCCCTTCGGGAGACAACACCTCCAGCCAGCGTGGCCGCGTGCTCAACCTGCTGGCCGAGCATTTGGAGTTCATCCCCTGTACCGAGCACAACCGTATCACGACTTATGATGCTCACCTCGAACATTTTGCTGCGACCAAGTTAGTGCTAACTTGCCCGGGAATGGAGCTGACAGGAAAATTACTGCCAATCAACCACCAAAACGCATTTCCTCTTATCCATCATCCCCACCTGCAAGACGGCGGCGGGCCACAGGTCGATTCTAACCCAGAGGTACAGATTGAGCGGCTCGCACTATGGGACAGTGGCAGCGACAAGCTCGTTCAGTCAGATCACCCAAATCTGGTGCAGATGTTTGGCGACCGCGACATGAACGGCAAACCAGACGCTGGGTTCCGCAAGATGTTTGGCTTCATGGATGTCGTCGAAGTGCATCCGATGGATAAAATCTTTACGCCACCCACTACACTTACCACGACCAGCAACGACCGTGGCAACGCGATCTTCCATTGGATGCAACTACTGAACCTGGGCTACCGCATACCGGGAGTCGTCAACACCGACGCCCACTACAATTTTCACGGATCAGGTCCATTCCGAAACTTTATCAAGAGTACAACCGACAACCCGGCCGAGGCTCGTGTGCTCGATATGTGTCACGCTGCAGAGCAGGGGACTCTTACGATGACCAACGGACCCTTTATGGAAGTGAACGCGAGTAGCTTGGATTCGAAGGGCGGGCCTGGAGAAGACATCAAGAGTGATGGCGAGGTTTTGCTATCGGTTCGCGTGCAATGCCCCAATTGGATTGATGTGAATCGAGTGCAGGTCTTCATCAACGGTAAGCCTGAGGAGAAACTGAATTTCACGCGCCGTACACACCCTCAAATGTTTGCCGATGGAGTGCAAAAGTTTCACGAGTCGATCCAAGTGCATCTCACAGGAGACGCCCATCTGATTGTTGCCGCAGCAGGCGAAGGGCTACAACTCGGGCGTGTGATGGGGCCCGCTACCGGAAAGAGAACGCCGATTACGGTCAGCAATCCGATCTACGTCGATGTCGACGGCGATGGTTTCCAGGCCAATGGCGACATGCTCGGGGTGCCGCTGCCTGGGGTTGCAGAAGAATGAATGTCGAATATCAAACGTATCGCGTTTTATCGTCTGCGGCGCAGCCGTGGTCGATAAAACGCGATACGTTGTGTCGTCGTGGTTCAACTTCGCGATGCACTATTCAACCGTAACACTCTTGGCCAAATTGCGAGGCTTATCGACATCGCAACCGCGTACCAGTGCAATGTGATAGGCCAGGAACTGCAAGGGGATCGTAGCGACAATCGGTTGCAGAAAGTCGGCAACTTTTGGTACTTCAATGATGTCGTCGGCCAGTTGAGCGACATGTTGATCGCCCTCTTCGACAACTGCAATGACCGGCCCACCACGGGCTTTCACTTCTTCGATGTTGGCAAGCACTTTTTCATAGACCGCACATTGGGGAATAATAAATACACTCGGCGTATGTTCATCGACTAAGGCAATGGGCCCATGTTTCATTTCGGCCGCGGGATAGCCTTCGGCATGGATATAGCTGATTTCCTTAAGTTTGAGCGCCCCTTCCAGAGCAGCCGGAAAATTGTACTGACGTCCCAAGTAGAGAAAATTATTCTTGTCGGCATACTTCTCAGCAATCTGGCGCACATGATCGTGCGTCTCCAGCGCACATTCAACCTTTTCAGGCAACTCCTCTAAATCGTTGATAATTCGCAAACCAGCTTCGTAGCTAAGATGGTGGAGGCGTCCGAAATACAACGCCAGCAGCGACATAACGACGCATTGGGCAGTAAAGGCCTTCGTCGAAGCGACGCCGACTTCCGGGCCCGCATGAAGATAAATTCCCCCGTCGGCTTCCCGTGCGATCGTGCTTCCCACGACGTTACAAATGGCCATCGTCGGATAGCCTTTGCGTTTCAGTTCGCGCAAGGCAGCCAAGGTGTCAATCGTTTCACCGCTTTGTGTTAAAGCAAAGAGGAGCGTCTTGGCATCAAGGGGCGGATTGCGGTAGCGCAGCTCGCTGGCATACTCAACTTCGACCGGAACACGAGCGAGAGCTTCGATCATGTACTCGCCGACAAGCGCGGCGTGCCAACTGGTGCCACAGGCAGTGAGCACAAAACGCTCGACGGTTTGCAATTGTTGCGGCTCGAGATGCAACCCGCCGAAGACGGCCGTCGCTTGATCTCGGTCCAGCCGCCCTCGCAGAGCATTGCGAATCGTTTCAGGCTGCTCGAAGATCTCCTTAAGCATGTAATGTGGGTAACCTTCAAGACCGACATCCGAGGTGTCGATGTCCAGTGCTTTCACATCGTGGCCCACATCGCCCTGATCGCGGTGTATGACTCGAATAGCATTTGCTGTCACAACCGCGATTTCATGATCGGCCAAGTAGACGATTTTGTCGGTGTGCCCAGCCAAGGGAGATCCATCGCTCGCGATGAAGTGCTCTCCTTCGCCAACACCAATCACAAGCGGGCTTCCAAGTCGTGCTACGACGATTGCTTCGGGCCAGTTGCGAAAAACGACTGCTAAGCCGTACGTACCGCTGAGCTGTGCCAAAGCATTCTGAACCACAGTGACCAGTGGGGCATAAGGATCGACCGCACTCGGTGACTGTTCGGGAAGTTTTTCAAGCTCAAAAGCGATCAGTTGGGCGACAACTTCGCTATCGGTATCGGAAACGAAAACGCATCCCTGCTCGAGAAGGCGCTGCTTGATTTCGCGATAGTTCTCGATGACTCCGTTGTGCACCAGAGCCAGTACCTCATCACCTCCTAGATGAGGATGCGAATTTTCATTGGTAGCCGGCCCGTGGGTGGCCCAGCGGGTGTGTCCAATACCGGTTGCACCCAGCGCCGGTGCGATCTTCAAGGCCTGAGAAAGGTCTTCCACACGGCCAGCTGTCTTGGTGACATTTAATTGCCCTTGGTCGATCGTCGCCACGCCGGAGCTGTCATAGCCCCGATACTCGAGTCGGCGCAAACCTTCGAGCAAAAAATCGGTAGCTTCACCAAGTCCTACGTATCCAACAATACCGCACATGGGCTTTTAGGTTCCTTGTCTATTCGTGGCTGGGTCTTTTCGTGGCTGGCAATTGGTGGCTGGCCAATTGGTGGCCGGTGCTAGCACGCGTTTTCGCAGACATCTATTGTTTCACTTCACTAGGCTGAAGACTAGCAGCTGGCAGAAATTTGAGCTATTGCAGGATGCAGCACCCTTGGGGACATAGGCAAAGCACGAATGACGCCCTTTTCCAGAGATGAGCCCAATAACGTAACAAGAAATACTGTATTTCATGCAAATACTCGCAGTTCTCACGTGGCGTTTTTTCGGATTTGGGTATTTTGGAATTCGTCATTTGCCATCAGCTGCCAAAACGCCCATTTGTGGCCCATTCTGTGGATTGGCGTGGAACGTTGTTTGCAAATCGAGTATCAATCGGCCTCAATTTCTACAGAACCTAGGGCCCCTGCTATGAGTGGACACTTCCCCAAAAATGGGTGCACATTAGTTATTCCAGCCCGTCGACGTTCGACGCGGCTGCCTGACAAATTGTTGCTGCGAGAAACGGGTAAGAGTGTGCTGCAACACACTTACGAAGCTGCGTGTCGGACCCGACATCCTCGGCGAATTCTGATTGCAACCGATGATGCCGAAATTGCCTCTGAGGCTCGTCGTTTTGGTGCCCGGGTGGTAATGACTAGCGAAGACTGCCCAAGCGGGACCGATCGCGTGGCTGAGGCGGTGCGCGAGGACGCAAGCGCGGGAATCATCGTGAACCTGCAGGGGGATGAACCTGAAATCAATCCACAGGCGATTGATCAATTGGTCGAATCGCTTTGGACAAATCCTGGTGCGTCGATGGCCACGCTTGCCACTCCGATACGAGATCGGCAGACGCTCGATGACCCGGCATGCGTGAAAGTGGTGTTCGACGATGCTGGTCAGGCCCTTTATTTCAGTCGTAGTCCGATACCTCATCCGCGCGAGTGGAAAGAGGAAATGTTGCAGGCGACCCCGGCCATGTTTCACCAACACATCGGCGTCTATGCTTACCGACGCGACTTGCTGTTGCGATTGGCCAACCTGCCAGTGGGACGCTTAGAAATGCTCGAGAAGCTTGAACAATTGCGAGTTCTCGAAAATGGCGAGAAGATTATGGTCGCCTTGGTCGACGAGCCCACGCAAGGGATCGACACTCCCGAGGACTATGCTGCGTTTGTTGCTCGTCGGCTTGCAGGGTAAAGCAAATGACGAATATCCTGCACTAAATCCAGCTGCAGTCGGCATTTTCTGTTTCGTCATTCGGTAATTCGACATTCGTGCTTTTCCTAAGGGTCGAGTCCCTTGTCAAGAATCAGTAGAATCGCCTTCATGCCAACTGATTCTAGTCCTCCGATACTCCCCCTGCCGCTGCTCATCACCGGTGTTGCTGGCGTCGCGGGTTACAATGCGCTGACTTATTTTCAGAAAAAGTATCCAGGTCAAGTGATTGGCATTCGACAGGAAGACAATTGGCCACTGAGCGGGCCTGGCATTGAAGCTTGCAATGCCGAGGATCGAGTCGCGCTGACGAGGCTCTTTGATCGTTATCAATTCCGCTCGGTACTAAACTGTGCCGGCAATTGTGCGCTCAAGTCTTGTGAACTCGACTCCAGGCTGGCCTGGCGTACCAATGTCGAAGGGCTCGTGAGCCTGCTCTCGATCATTGCAGAGGAGTCGGTCCGACTGATTCATACGTCGATCGATTTGGTTTTTGCAGGCCGCGAAGCGGGTGGCTATGAGGAGCAAGATGCGACCGATCCGGTAACCGTCTACGGTAAAACAATGGTTGCTGCCGAACGGCTCCTTGCCGACTGGATGCCCCAGTGCTGTACGCTTAGGATTTCTCTGCCCATGGGCGTGAGCTTCAATGGCCATGCCGGGGCGGTCGATTGGATTCAATCGCGATTCAAAAAGGGGCGTCCGGCAACGCTGTATTTCGACGAAGTGCGAACGCCAACTTACACCGACTGTTTGAATCGTGTTTACGAAAAGGCTTTGGCACTCGACTTCGCGGGTATCTACCACGCGGGAGGTCCACGGCAGCTTTCGCTCTACGAGATAGCTCAGATCGTAAATCGTATCGGTGGCTACGATCCCCATCTTCTGATGGGCTGTAATCGAGTGGAAGCGGGACCGATTCCACCACGAGCGGGAAATGTGACCATTACTTCGAGCAAACTTGCTCAGCAGTTGGCTTGTCAGCCCTTCGATCCGTGGCCCTGGGACGACACGATGTGCCCTACGCACGATCGTTGGCATTACGATCGAGAGGGGTTTGCCGGTTCGCCGGAACTCCTGGCCGACGTGCTGTATCACAATCCGCATTGTTACGAAGAATCGTGACGCTCCCGTAAATCCCTAGTGAAAATTTACTTCTGAGTTACTGAATTTCTTTTGCCAGCGTCTCTCAGTCGATCCCAAAGCAGAATGGCAACCAGCGATTTCGCGTCTTCGATTTCACCCACTTCTGCCATCCGCACGGCTTCCTTCCAATCGACGATCAGATTCTCGATCTCTTCTCCCGGCTCGCGAGCAGGCTCGCCCAAAGTAAGCCCCTCGGCCACGTAAAGATGCATTCGCTCGTTGAGAATACCTGGCGACATGAAAAAGGCGGGAAGCTCTCGCCAGTGCTGGGCACGGAAACCCGTTTCTTCCTTCAATTCGCGCACCGCGGTAAGCTGGGGTGGTTCGTCGCCGCGATCGAGTGTACCGGCCGGCAACTCGATTAGCTTCTTACCTACGGCAACGCGAAAATTGCGAATCAGACAGACTCGATCCTCATCGACGATTGGAATAATCACGACGGCACCCGGATGGATGATAACCTGCTTTTTTACCGTCGGTTGCCCAGAGCTCGTCTCGATGAAGTGCTCGACCACTCGAAATCTGTCGGTCGTGAGCAAAATTTTTGGGTCGTCAGACATGGTTGAGCGTAGGCTTGAGGTTACGTGTTGAAAATTCAAAGTCGAAACAGGAGGATAGCAAAGTTACTTTTTTTGAACCGCCAAGTCGGCCAAGAGCGTCAAGGAGCAGAGGAGTTGGGTACTGAAACAGCCCTATTCTCGATTTTTCTGACTTTCCATTTTTTGGCATCCTTGGCGGTTTTTATGACTTCGCAGTTTGTCTGAGAGTCGAAATTGCCAAGTAAAACCTTCGGCTCTCGACCCTGGAATCCGCCACCAGACTCCCATGCTAGCCCTCTTTCGATAAACTGGGCAAGAGGAAGAAACCGCATTTTTCAGCAGTTTGAACAACCGGTTTGCCGGTCACGACGGACGTTGATAAGATAGATGATGAGGAGCCCTTTGAGCTGTTACGCAAGCCCTTCAGCTATGTTGAACTACCCTTCGGAAAACTGGAGCTTTTGCATTGGCCGATGGCGCGGTGTGGAGGTGCGCTTGCATATTCTACTCCCGCTGTTGGGGCTGACTGCGTTGACCTTGCAGGACGTACCCTCCTGGATGGCTTTGGCAGCAGTTCTAGTGCTGTTGGGAAGTGTCACGCTGCATGAGTTGGTGCGGGTCGTTGCCGCGTCGCGTGTGGGCGGCTATTCGCGGTCCATTGTCTTGGGTCCGGTCGGCGGCTGGTCGAAACTCCATCTCCCGGTAGATCCGCCCGCACATCTAGTGACTGCGCTGGTCGGTCCGATGACTTTCTTCGTGCTGATGGTGACGGCCGGTTGCGGACTTGCACTGGCGGGAGATCGCAATGTTCCCAAGCTCTTGCTCAATCCAACTTCGCCACCGATTGATATGCTGTCTAGCGCTTCGATACTGACTGTCCTAGGGCAACTGACTGTCTGGATCAATTGGTGTTTGTTTTTTGTGAGTCTGTTGCCCATTGATCCTAATGCAGGTGCCGAACTCTTGCGAGGCATTCTTTGGCCAGTGGTCGGACGCACGACCGCAACGAGTGCCACGTCGCATGTTGCGATGGGTGGTGCTGTATTTGCTGCGTTGGTTTCCATGGTGGTGTATCGAGAAGGTGCATCAAGCGGTTTTGTACCGAGTTGGTTTCCTTACGCTATTGCATCTGTAGTTCTTTTTTACGGCGGCAGTCGAAACGCCCATATGAGACGCTATGATGTCGGACTGGCAATCGACGAGTTTGATTCTGACGACGAAGATTGGCTCGTTGACGAATGGATAGAGGACGATCGCGAAGCGGTATTGGTCGAACACCTTCAGGACAAGCAGCAGGAAGCGCTGGATAGGAAACGTCGCGAGCGTGAAGCGAATGAAGACGCACGCGTCGACGCGATCTTGGCTCGTTTAAGGGAATCAAGCTTCGACCAACTCTCGGAAGAAGACCGCGCCACTCTAAAACGAGCTAGCCGACGCTATCGGCAACGATACGGGATTGCAAACGACAAACAGTGACCTGCGGGTTATTTCGTAGATCGCTTGCGAAAAATCTTGATCGAGTTGCTTTCTAAGGCAAGCGGCGCAAGAGTGCCCTAACCCTCAGTTGCGAAGTAGCGATTAGGGCCCCTACGACTAGTACAAGCGTCGTGATCCTCCGCTCCACATCGCTTTATCTTGCTCAAATCATGAGCATCACTGTAGTAAGCAAGACTACCTCCTATGTTTGGAAAGCAGTCCATTGCGTGTCGGCGCCAGTAAGTTGATGCGGTAAGGGGCATGTGCTTTGACAATCTTTTTGAATTTTTGACACTCTCTTGAATTAGTGAGCAAGAAGACGCAACGCCATACTGCTGAAATCTCTTGGGCATCTTGCCCAAGATTTTTTAAGTTGCGGCGAAGCACGTAGGTCATTCTCGGAGTATTTTTTTGAGCATTGCTATACCAACTCTTCCGCAGTTAGAGTCTGAGATTCTCGGTGGATCTCCCGGCTACAGCTGCGCAGGCGTGGATCAAGCTCGAGCCCCGCTGGAATACTATTCAAAAGCTTTCGACGCGCCGTTTTCACTCATTGATGTTCATCGAGGAGAAATAATACTTGCCGACCACAGCGGCCTAAGTTCTGATTTTTCAGGACTCCTAAAAACCTTAGCCGAAGTAGCCCGTCGCGGGGTGCCCGAGATCGTTGAGGAAGTTGCCCCCTTGGCCCTGCTGGCCATTCCTCTCCAGCCATTGGGGCATTCTTCGGAATTAGTTGCTGTGAGTACTTTTCTCAACCAACAGGTGGGTTCCGTAGAGCAAATGGCTGCAGCAGCCAGAATTTTTGGAGTCGATTGCGAGCGCGTGTTACGTTGGGCTCATCGGCGAGAGATCTGGCCAACACAGATGCTGTTGCGCTTGGCAAATTCGATCCAGAAAAATTTAGTTCAACAAGGGCAACTGGCACATCTTCGGCACGAAATCAATGAGGCGGTCTCGCTTGCAAGCGAAACTTTTGACGAATTGGGATTGCTTCACCGTCTAACTAGTCAAATGCATCTTTCCGATGAAGAAACAAATGTCTGGCAGAGCGCATTAACATGGTTAGCAGATTCGATTCCAGCCCAGTGCTTGGCTATCATTGGCAACCAAACCTGCGGCGACGAGCAGCCGATTCTACCAATTGAAGACCAGAGCGGTGTGCTAACATTTGGCGAATGTCCAACAAAGTGCTTTGAACTTCGCGGAGTGATTGAAAATTTTGGCCAAGCCGCGTTACAGCAGCCCATTGTACTCAATCGGGCTGAAACTTCGCTTCCAACTTGGTCCTGCAATAATATCAGCGAATTGGTTTGTGTCCCGATCTGCGGAGGCAATCAGCCCATGGGCTGGCTACTGGCGCTGAACCACAACGGATGCGGAGGAGATGAATCTAGCCAGTTTGGTTCGGTCGAAGTTCGACTTCTCGGCAGTGTGGGCACAATCCTTGGCATGCACAGCAGTAACCTGCATCTCTATCAACAGCAGTCAGATTTATTCCAAAGTTCTGTCAAATCGCTTACTTCAGCGATCGACGCGAAAGATGGCTATACCTCGGGACACAGCGACCGAGTAGCTCGAATCGCGGTTGCCCTGGCAAAACATCTTGGATTGGACAACGAGACTCTCGAAACGATCTACCTTGGCGGACTGTTGCACGATATCGGGAAGATTGGAATTGACGACCACATCCTCAACAAGCCGGGCAAGCTGACCGGGGATGAATTTAAGCATGTCCAGCAACACCCACAACTTGGGCATGATATTCTTCGAGGGGTGAAACAGTTGGATAAAGTGTTGCCAATCGTGCTGCACCACCATGAAGCATGGAACGGCATGGGGTACCCGCATGGTCTCAAGGGCCTCGAAACTCCACAAGCAGCTCGGATTATGGCTGTGGCCGACTCGTTTGACGCAATGTCCAGCGATCGACCTTATCGCAAGGGAATGCCAGACAAAAAGGTCGACGCGATTTTGCGTGAGGGGGCTGGCTCGCAATGGGATGCAGAAGTCATTGACGCATTCTTTTCGATTTGCGATGAAATTCGCCAAATGTCTGCAGAGACGTCGCGCGACCATGTGCCTGAAACCGCTATTGTGTAAACTGAAGCTTTGAGTCGGCAGACAGCCTGCCTCTATCAAGGCCTCTTTCATCAGTTCTTGCAAACCATGGCACGTGAAATTCACGAACGCGAAGATCTTCTTCGAGACGCGAAAGCCTTGTCGCCTCGCGTGCAATTTGAGATCGAAACCAGCATGGGAAAAGAAACGATCTTTGCGGGTTTTCGGCTCAACGGTGCGCTGAGCCTCTATTTCGAATCTGATCCGGTCTATCACTTCAACAGTTCGCATCAATTACGCCGTGCTTATGTTGAAGACCGCATCATCAAGGCCGAAACGGGCCGCTTGATCGCGATGACGAGAAAACAGTCGCAGGTTTCGTCGGAGCTCATTCGGCACGAGATGTCTGATGCAGAAAAGTATTGCTTTTGCCAGACGTTTGATGCGCACCTTGAGCAGTTGAGGGAAGCTCTGCAAGAAAAAAAGTACACAGTAACCGGCCAAGTGCCCGAGGATGTCGATGCGATCAATCGGTTACAAAGCTGGGTTGAGGAGTTTATCGAAGTGACCATTGCCGACTCGCCGAGAGTTGGCTAGAGCACGGTTGCCTGGCCAAACTTGCTCTCCAGTAGGCAGTTGGTTGCATTCGACCCGCGACGCACCATGGCTAGCGCAAGTGGAACTTCGTCTCGAGGCGACCAACAGGAGGAGGTGACTAGCCCGACTTCTTTTTCTTTCGAGATGAGCTTGGTGCCCGGCGGCGGTATTTTATTGCCAGAGAAACTGAGCCTTACGAGTTGTTGGTTCACATGTCCGAGCGCATCGATACGGGCTATTGTTTCCTGTCCCAAGTAGCAACCTTTGTTGAAGCTGATCGTTTGCTCAATACGGTTTACCTCCTGGGGAAGATTCGCAGAATTAAAATCGACGCCGAGCATTGGCATAGCCGACTCGACTCGCAGCGTATTCCAGGCCTGGGTTTCACAAAACAGACTAGTCAAGTCATGCAAATCGTTTTTGTCGATTTTCGAGTATCGGAGCAGAAAGCTATCGGTCCAAATCGCTCGAAAGCGAACCATCAGAACCTCTGCCCCATTGAGCATACCCCTGGAATGTTGCCACGCAACTTCAAGCTGGGCAACGTCAAAGCCGGTCAAAACCTTTAATTGCTGCGGAGACTCGGCACCCGAAACAAGCAGCCACCCATCGGTGGCTGAATTATCTCGCAGCTGGACATCTTCTCGGATGATGTAGCGATCAAGGTGATTGATAATGGTTGCCGCCTGTTGAGGAACGGCAAGGAGCAGTAACTCCTCTTCCAAAGCCAAGGCAAATACGTGGGCAACAATTTTTCCTTGGACATCGGTGAAGAAGGTTTCACAGCCATCGCCGGCAGCAAGCCGACGGACATCGTTAGTACACATGTTTTGCACAAAACGGACGCGATCCTCGCCCGTGATCGAGATCGTCGACCAATCGTCGAGTGCTACCGAGCCGCAACCCGTGGTGAGCGATTGGTAGTCGGTAAACATCATAAAAATATCCCATTAGCGCCGTCGGCCACGACGGAAACTACACGAAGGAAACTAAGAGCCGCTGTGCCCCTTCAATCGCGATGCAGCGATGAGAATTCTCAACCAGTCGCAATAGTTCTTCTTCCGTGTTCAGCGGGACCATTCCAAGGCTTTCGACGGTTTCTGAGCGGAGCTGGCTGCGAAAGTATACCGGACCGCACGTTAAAGCACGAGACAAACAGAGAGCAGCCCAGCTATCGGCAAAGCGATCGCGCATGAGTTCCCGCTCGACCTTAGGCGAGCTTTCAACGCCTGCGAGACGCCCCAGCGAAGAGCCAGGCTGCGTAGCAAGGTCGGAGTGGATGACAATCGAACCGCCCGGTTGCAAAGCACGAGTTGCCGTTTTTAGCGCGAGGCCGACATTCTCCCAGGTCTGCTGAGAACAGTCACCCGTCAATACCGCGATGACGAGATCGCCTGGTGAGTCCACTCGACACGACCAGTTGCGACGATACTCGTCAGACGCCATTTTTGCGGCAGCACGAGGTTCGCCAGCCACCACTGCAAAAATGCCATCAGACTGACTGGGAACGACTAGGACGGTTAGCCCAATTCCAAGCAGCCAGCCAGACTCATTAATTTCATTACTGCGTTCGGCGCGAATTACTTTCGAGTCGGCGGCAATGGGGGCCCGATAGTGCTCGATAGTTTCTTGGTCTGAGAAAATTGGGAATAGCCCATAAAATGCGTCACACGATCCGTCGGTATCTGATTCAAGCGAGCAATTTCCAATGCAAAGCACCAGATCGGCATCGCAGAGTATTCGGTTGAGGCGTAACGGCCGGCCAGCTTTGGTCACACCGACAATTGAAGTACAGTTTTCTTTCTCAGGATCATGAATCACAAGAGACAGACCACTTGCAGCAGTTAACCGAGCGATTTGCTCTTGAAAATCCATTTCATTGGCGAAACCGTGTGAGAGTAACAGGGTTGCATCGCCCGATTCGATGCCGGCATCGCGAAGTGCCGCCAGTGCACCGTTGATTAGCTCAAGAGGGCGGGGCGTACCGTATTGGAGGGTGAGCACAACTTGATCGCCAGGGACGGTGGCACTGGCTAGCGGTGGGTAGTCGAGCGGATTTGCCAGGGCAGCCCGAAAAGCGTCGTGAATTTCGTCGGCCGATAAAGACCGCTCGTGCTTTGGACGAACATGGATCACTTGGCTAGATAAGGGCGGAAGTGACCAACATCGAGAGCTCGCCATACCTTTTTCATTGGCCATAGAGGCTTGGTCATTGGTCATTATTTACTTGCCGGGCTTTGCCGTCCTTTTGGCATCTGTTATTTTCGAGTAACTCTGATATTTGCGCAGCGTGAGACCTGTTGGTCAAGTACCTACTTGTCCTCAAATTATCACGAGAACTGTTGCCCCATCATCCGCTAGGTACAGAAACCCATGGCTGCCAACTTTTTTTCTGCAAGATCAGCTTGGGCTGGCTTTCAAGGGGCCCTGCTTGGCCTGTTGCTGCTGTTCGGTTGCAGCCGCTCTCCCACGGTGCCCTTGCCTGTTTCTTCATCGACTGCGGAAGGCATGTCCGCAAACGAGTTGCTTGAGAAAATGCGCAGCGTCTACTTCAAAGCAAAATCTTACTCCGACAAAGCCAGCTATGTGAGAAGCGCCGTGCTGCGAAACGAAGGGGTCGAACGGAAAACGTCTTTCTTTGATATGTCGTTAGCCTTCGAGCGACCCAACAAATTGCGTTTTAAGTTTCATGAAGCAGGCCGCAACGCCGTGGGAGGTGTCGACTACGATGTGGCTTCCAATGGCTCGAGAATACGATCTTCAGTTAGCAGTTTGCCCCATCAAGTCCACGAAGCCATAGCACCACTCGCACTGACGCCTGAAAACTTTATTCCGGAACCTGAGATGCGTGGAGCGATTCTTGGCGTCGCCTTAGAAAATCTCCACACTCCGCTCCTCATGTTGATGGCACCCTCGGAAGATCGCCCGATCTTTCCCCAGGATAACGATTTTAAGCTGCTCGAAGATCAAGAACTCGACGGCTCGGCGTGCTATCGAGTTAGTATGAGTAGCCCTGCGGGAAAACGTGTCTTGTGGATCGACAAGACAAACTATCTTCTGCGGCGAATGGAATTGCCAATTCAATCGCAACTCAAGTTGCTCAACCCAGACGATAGGTTCAGCAAGATCTCTATCCATGTCGATTTCAAGGACAGTACCTTGGATGCCGAGATCGACGCCTCAACTTTTGAGATAAAAGTTGCGGAAGGGGCTCGGCGAGTAAGAAGATTTATACCCCCTGAACCGCCCGGACCTTCGCCCGATTTAGGAAAGCCGTTGGGCGATTTTCGGTTTGCGACACTCGACGGCGAAGAGGTCAACAAAGCGACGCTGGCCGGCAAAGTGGCCGTGTTCGACTTTTGGTTTACCGGCTGTCCGCCTTGCAAGTTTCAAACTCCGATTCTTGAGAAGGTGTATCAAGCATTTAAGGACAACGACGAGGTCGCTTTCTATTCGGTCAGCATCGATCATGCTGGGATCTCGGACGAAGTGGTTGCCAAGACGATGGTCAACTGGGGAGGGAGTATGCCCGTGTTGCGAGACAGGGAAAACTCCGGAACCGACCAGCTGCATATTCGCGTCACTCCCACGATAGTCGTTCTAGGTCGCGATAGCCGGCTGCAGATGTTTCAAGCGGGTATGCACAGGCATCCTGAGCCGTTGATCACTGCAATTCAAAAATTGGTAGACGGCGAAGATCTGGCAGCCAATGCGATTGCAAAGCACGAGCAACAAGTTCTTGAATATGAACAAGCATTAGAAGCGGCAACCATTAAGGACTCGCTCGTCGAAGTCGACGTAGCGCGACCAGAGGTTTCTCCCCGTCGCCTGCCCAAAAGCCTGCAAGTCGAGAAGCTGTGGCAAAGTTCGGCCGAGCAGTTGAAACGACCCGGCGATGTTCTTGCTATCTCGGGAGCAACTGACGGGCCATCCAGCATCCTCGTGCTCGACAAAGGGGCGGAGATCGTCGCTCTCGACGCAACAGGAAAAATTCTTGGCCGTCATCGCTTGCCCGAGCATCGTGAACAGAACAACGGATTCTTGCGCAGCACCGTCGACGGGGAAGGTCGCCGATGGGTTCTTGTCAGCGGCGTCGGGTGGCAACAAGTTTTTCTTTTCAATCAATCATGGGAGTCAACGCTGTCGTTCCCCGACGAGGCCCATTCAGGAATTGGCGACGTCCTGTTGGCCGATGTTGCGGGCTCGGGCACGCCGATCATGTACGTTGGCTACTGGGGTGGTCTTGGTGTGCAAGGGGGGACGCTCGATGGTCGGCGACTCTGGTCCAATCGACGTCTCGATCATGTGTTGCAGGTTGCGCAAGGTCCTTCGAATGCGGGCAAGGGACAAGTTTGGTGTACTAGTACTCGCGGCACGGTGATGCAATTGGCGGCCGACGGGAAGCCCGTGAAAGAACTTTACGTGGCAGGCCATTCGCTGATGGCGGTTTCTGTTGCAGAGGCGGAGGACAAATCGACGGCCCGTTTTTGTGGTCTTGCCATTGCCGATTTCGGCCAATACTCGGTTGTTGGTTTCGATCAAGATGGCTCGGTGCAGTGGGAATATGAGCTACCCCGAGGCGAGTACTCGCGGCAGGTTCCTCGGATTCAACCGGTTTATCTTGCCGCAGACAAACCCGCTTGGCTTGTCGCCGCTGCCGATGGATCCATACACTGGCTTTCTAACGCAGGCGAGCGAATAGACCAATTCAATTACGGCGAGACTCTTACCGGTTTGGCCATGAGCTATGCGAGCGATGCTGCGACACTATGGGTCGCAACCGACAAGAATTTAACCGCCTGGAAAATTATAACGGCGACCGAACCCTAACTCCTATTTTGCACAAGGACACCTACGATGACCATTTCACCTCAGCAGATGACCGCTTGGTGCGAAACTTTGCTTGCCGGCCGCGCTGCGGCTCCTGAACTCGAACTTGTCGACTACCTAAACTCAGTGCCCAGGCTCGATTCGCTAGCCGAGGTCCCAGCGGGAACTCCAGTTGCCGTGCGAGGTGATGTTGACGCAAAACCCGGCGCAGAGATCGGCGAGGGAGATATCCGTCTGCGTTCGATGGTCGAGACGCTCGAATTCGGCCGACAAAAGGGTTGGAAGCAAATCATCTTTGGCCATATCGGCCGTAAGCCAGAGGGAACCCTCGATCGAGTTGCCAAGCGTCTCGGCAAGCTGCTCAATAGTGAAGTGCCGCTGCTGACCGATTGGCTCGATGAGGAATCGATGACGATCTCACCTGCGGTGTGTCAAAAAATCGAAGCTGCTGAGCCCGGCACTGTGTTAGTGCTAGACAATACCCGACGCTACAACATCGAGCGAGCACTCTGGAAGGCGACACCTGCCGACCTTCCACAACTTTCAGAGCGACTGGCCAAGTTTGCCAACGAGTTTGCCGAGAAAATTGCCCGAGTTTATGTCCATGAAGCCCTCTCGGCCGGGAGCATGGATGCTTCAAGCACGGTGGTTCCCGCTACCATGGACCGGGTAGCCCTCGGCAAATACGAGGCAAGCGAATTCGATGGCCCCATGCGGCGTTGCTTGGCGACTGAACTCGTGGTGTTCAGCGGGCTGAAGATCGATAAGCTCGACGATTTGGAAGTGATGATCAACCGCGGCACAATTCGCCACGTCTTTGCCGCCGGTTCGCTCGCAATGGCACTGAAAAAAGCCATTGGCGAACTCGATGGCAAGCCCTGCAGTTTGGGGCTTGCCGAAGATCCGTCGCACGCCGACAAGCCGTATTACATTCCACCGGAGCGTATCGAGCAAGCCAAACGGATAGTCGAGGATGGGCGGATTAAGGGAATCGAATTCGTTGTGCCGATTGATTCGGTAATCGAGGATGGCTCGGTGGTCGACCAGCTTCAGGCTGACCAGCAGCAGTTTGACGTCGGACCCAAGTCGAGCGAATTGTTCGAAGAGCGCGTAGGAGCCTTTTTGGCCAATGCCAAGCCGGGAGCGGTGGCTTTCCACAATGGGGTGTTTGGCATGTTCGAGGACCCGAAGTTTGAAGCAGGGACGCGCAGGTTTGTCTCGCAGCTTAAGCGGATGACCGAGGCGGGCATCGCGGTCTACGTAGGCGGCGGCGAGGGCGGCAAGGCCCTGGAGAAGTACGGCCAGGCCGATTGGGTGACTCATGTGTTTACTGCCGGCGGTACGGTTCTCAACGCCTTGGGTGGCGATCCAGTGCCCTATCTGGCCGCGTTGCGGAAAGCAGTATACGGTTTGCAGAAGGCAGATTAAGTGGAATTCGGAATAGTCGGAATCTTCTTTCCATTCCTCAGTCCAAATTCCGATTTCCGCCTTCCCGTGCTGGCGCAATCGCTACGAACAAAATTTCTGGACTGCAGAATCTCTGCGGAGTCAACAAATTGACGAATCTCGTCAAGCTACGGAGAAGGAGTCGACGATACGCCTTGATAACAAACGTTGAGTTGGTCGCTCACATTTGGGAGAAGCGTTAAGAAATCGTACCGGCGCGAAACTATAACTAAGTGCGGACGAGGCGCAACCCAGAACCCACGAGCGATCAAAGAAGTTTCCCACCTCAAAAGGAGTCCTCCCGATGAAAAATCACCTTCTACTGTCGACGCTTGGTTTAAGCGTCGCCATCGCACTGAGCAGTGCCTCCAGCGCTAATGCGTTCTACGGCATGCTGGGCTGTGGCTGTGAGCCCAGCTGTGGATGTGCGGACAACTGTTGTGAGCCTAGCTGTGGTTGTGCAGACAACTGCTGCGAGCCAAGTTGCGGATGTGCCGATAGCTGCTGCGATTCTTGCTGCTGCAAGAAGCCCCGATGTGGTCTGTTGGCCAAGTTGCGTGCCCGTCGTGCTGCCCGTAAGTGCTGCAAGAGCAGCTGCTGCGAGCCTAGCTGTGGATGTGCAGACAACTGCTGCGAGCCTAGCTGCGGTTGTGCCGATAGCTGCTGCGATTCTTGCTGCTGCAAGAAGCCCCGATGTGGTCTGTTGGCCAAGTTGCGTGCCCGTCGTGCTGCCCGTAAGTGCTGC
>Ga0114931_10001254_pt1 | contig 32256 bp, 31 predicted proteins | sample 2SBtaG_FD_89579 | JGI IMG/M metagenome (GOLD analysis project Ga0114931, IMG submission 89579) | Deep subsurface microbial communities from Kolumbo volcano to uncover new lineages of life (NeLLi) - 2SBTROV14_V59a metaG | ecosystem: Environmental > Aquatic > Marine > Volcanic | place: Kolumbo...
GTTCGGCGCTGCGCGGGCCGATGCCGGGCAGCTTCTGGAACTCCGCGGTCAAGGCGGACAGCGAGGATGGGGTGGACTCGGCCACGGCTGTTATTCAGCCCCCCAGAAGGTTTTCCATGCCCGGCAGGTTCAGGCCGCCGGTCATTTTTTGCACTTCGGCCTGGGCACCGTCGGCGGCCTTGCGCTGGGCGGCGCAGACCGCCGATTTGACCAGGTCCTCAATCATTTCGATGTCATCTCCCTTGAGCGTCTCCGGGCTGATACGCAGCGCGACAAGTTCCATCTTGCCATTGACGGTCGCACGGACCGCGCCGGCCCCGCTCTCGGCTTCGTAGCGTGAATTGGCGATCTGCTCCTGAATCTCCTTCATGCGCGATTGCATTTCCCGAGCCTGCTTTAGCATTCCAGCCATATCGCCGAGCTTGCCGAACATGTACGTCTCCTTGAGTTCCTTCCCAGGGTTGTGAGCCGATTTGCAATTGGCACGTTGCACCGATTAGAGAGCGGCGCAACAGGAGTCTAAAACAATCAGACGAAACCCTGTTTCTGAATCGTTGCCTACCACGTTGCGCCGCGCGGGCTCCAAGCCCGCGGCTCTTTTTGTCAGAGTGATTTCTGATCTTCATCACTCTGCGGTGCTTCCTTTGGCACGCGCCGCACCTCAACGATCTGTCCGCCAAATAGCTCCAAGGCCGCTTGCACGGAGGGTTGCCCGCGTGCCGCATCGAGGTCCGCCTGCGTGGTGCGTCGGGCCGGGGGCACCGGGGGCGAACCAGGCGCCCGCCGCGCCGCGCCGATCCCCGCACCGCGTGCGATCGAATCGGCCGGGGCCGCCCGGCGAGCCTCGGCGTCGTTCTTCTCACTCCTTACCGCCGGCGGCGCGTTTTTTTTTGAACGGTCCGCCGGCGACCGGGAAACACCCATCGCCGATGCGGGTTTGGCGCGTCCACCGGCGCCGCTTGGCCGACGTAGGCCAACAGCGACTCGATCGACGAAAACTCAGCCGCCTCCGCCAAGCGGATCACCGCCGCCTCCACCAGGGCCCGGCTGCTGCCGCTGGTCTTGACGCTACGCCGCAGCTCCTCCAGAACCGTAGTCATGTACACAAACGCGCCGCTGTCGAACTTCTGACTCTGCTCGACCAGCCGGGCCCGCAAGCCCGAGGGAACATCGACCAGATCGGTGTCGGCGCCGCACACGCGGAGGATCATCAGATCCCGAATCTGCCCGATCAGCAGGCTGCACCAGTGGTCCGGCGTGTGGCCCTGCCCGAGGCTGCGATCGACCACCGCCAAAGCGCCGGCCGCATCGCCCTCGGCGAATCGGTCGATCAGATCGGCCAACAGTTCGTCATGGGCCGCGGGGAACAACTCGTCCACGACTTGGCCGGAGACGTTTTTGCCTGCCATCGAGACGACCTGGTCGAGCAAGCTCAACGCGTCGCGCATGGACCCCCGCGCCAGGCGGGCCAGCCGATTCACCGCCGTCTCTTCGATCTCGACGCCCTCGGCCCGGCAGATCATGTTCAGTTGACCGGCGATGTCGGCGGCGGAAATCGACTTGAAATCGAACCGCTGCACGCGGCTCAGGACCGTCGCGGGAATCTTATGGGCCTCGGTGGTGGCCAGGATGAACTTGACGTGGCTCGGCGGCTCTTCCAGGGTCTTGAGCAGGGCATTGAACGCTCCGGCGCTGAGCATGTGGACCTCGTCAATGATATAGATCTTGCACCGCGAGCGCGTCGGGCGATAGATCGCGTTGCTCCGCAGCTCACGGATGTTGTCCACGCCGGTGTTGCTGGCCGCGTCGATCTCCACCACGTCCACGTCATCGCCGACGGCAATGCTGCGGCATGAATCGCACTTGCCGCAGGGCGCGACGGTCGGCCCGTCGCTCGCGTGGCAATTCAGGGCCATGGCCAGGATGCGAGCCATCGACGTCTTGCCCACGCCGCGCGTCCCGCAGAACAGATAGCCGTGGTGTACGCGGCCCTGGGCGATGGCGTTCTTCAGCGTGGTGGTGATGGCCTGCTGCCCGACCACCTCGTCGAAGGTTTGGCTGCGAAACTTTCGGGCCAGGACCGTGTAGGACATCTCGTTGTATCCGATTCCTTTAGGCTCTCTAACAGAACCCTGTTTTCAAATCGCCGCTTATCACCCAGCACCGCGCGGGCTGAAGCCCGCGGCTCGTTTTGTTAGAGTGTTTTAGGCTCTGAAGATCTGCGCCAAGTGTCCATCAAGTCCGGTTCGGTGATCCACGGCACACGGGCCCACGCAGGTGGGCTGCTTGGTCTCCCATCTGACCCGTTGCCTCCGCGGCGCGTTGCATGGGACCGAACCGGATTTGATGGACACTTCAGGCGCGATCGCCACAGGCCATCACTTGCAGGCGGATTATATCGCAGGGGCGCGGACTTTCCATTCTCGTTCAAACCGCCCTGAGCCGGAATGTAGATTACTGAGAGGCCGACGGGATGAACGGCGCGTCGGTGATGGTGAGGGTCTTGATCTTGAGGGGTTTGAGCGGGTGGTGGTCTTTGTCCGTGGCCACCTCCCCGAGCTTGCGGAGCGTCTCCATCGACTCGGGCCCCACGATTCTGGCAAAGGCCGTGTAACGCCCGTTCCACCCCGGCTGGTCCGCCAGACAGATGAAAAACTGACAACTGGCGGAGTTGACGTCGCCCTCGATCAGGGCCATGCCAACGACGCCCGCCTCGAAGGGGGTGTCGTTGAACTCCGGCTTCAGGCACACGCCGTCGGGCCGCTTGCCGCTGCCGTCGCCCTCCGGACAACCGCCGAGAATGAATTGGTCGCGATAGACGGTGTCAAAGGCCTTACCGTTGTAGAAGCGTTGGTCGGCCAGCTCGATAAAGTTGGCGACGTGCCGCGGGGCCTTGTCGTACAAGAATCGCATGGTCATGTCGCCGTATTCGGTTTGGATCACGGCCTGCTTGTAGGAGACGACCTTGAGGGTCAGGGTGTTGGTCTGCAACGCCCCCCCATAAGGCTTCCAAGACAGGTCATAAGTGCCGGCCTGGTGCAGGCCGGGGTAGAAGCGGGCCACGTCAAACCGCAGGCCGATCGAAGCATAAGGCGCCAATGTCACCGACGGCACGGGATACTCCGGCTTGCGCGTCACCCGATCGCCCATGTTCGGATTATCCTCCGACGCCACCTCGAGCCCGCGAAAGTTCACCCCGGAGAACACATGCTCCAGCGGGAGGCCCATGCCCTCGGTTGCACCGCGAATCTTGCCATTGGGGGCACCGGGCACTGACAGCGTCACCGGCTCCCCCGTCCGATTCTGCACGACGAACTCCACGACGACGGGGCTGCCGATCGGCACGGTGGACTTTTCCAGACGCAGCTCAACGTGAACCTCGCTGGGCAACGGCCGCTCGATGGCCCGCGTCGCCGTCGGCGGCGTCGGCGGCGGAGTCTCGTCCGGCGGGTCCTGCGCCAACACCGGCACGAAGAATAACATCATCCAAGTGATCGCACCGATCATCAGCGCCTCATCCTCATGCCTATGGTTCGGGTGTTCCCCCCGCAAGGGCCCCTGCCGCCCGGGTCAGAATGATACCTCAAAGCTGCGGCACGATCTACGCACCGGAGCCCGACAACACCACCGACACCGTCCTGCACAGGATCAGGAAATCCAGCCGCAGCGACCAGTGGTCGATGTAGAACAGGTCCAGTTGCATCCACTCGGCAAAGCCGATGCGATGTCGTCCCTTGATTTGCCACAGGCAGGTCAGCCCCGGCCTCATGCTCAGCCGCCGACGCTGCCAGCGGTCGTACGCCCGGACCTCCGACGGCAGCGGCGGCCGCGGCCCGACGATGGACATCTCCCCCTTGAGCACATTGAAGAGCTGCGGCAGTTCGTCCAGGCTCCAACGCCGCAGCCACCGGCCGATCCACGTCACCCGCGGATCGTCGCGCATCTTGAACACCGGACCGCTCGACTCGTTCATCGGGGCCAGATCGGCCTGCCTGCGCTCGGCGTCCGGCAACATTGTGCGGAACTTGTACATCCCGAACTCCCGCCCGTGCAGCCCGCTGCGACGCTGGCGAAACAGGATCGGGCCGGGCGAGGTCAGTTTGATCAGCACGGCGCATATCAACATTATCGGTCCGGTCACGACGATTCCGATAATGGCCAGCAGCAGATCGAGCGCCCGCTTGATGGTCAGCAGCTCCGGCGCGTGGCGGACCGGGGCATAGGCCAACAGGGGCATGCCGCCGAGGTCCAGGACTTGAGGGATGCCGTGACATGCGATGCACTCCGCCTGGACCTGGGCCGTGACGCCGATTTCCTCACACAGCCGGACATACGGCAGCACGTCGGCCAGATGCTCTAGGGGAGCGGCGAAAAAGACCTCATCTACGCCGCTACGGTCCAGAATCGCACTGAGGCAGTCGATATCCCCCAAAACCGCGGCGGTCTCCACGGATGAGGCGTCGCCGTCCCATGGAGCCCGAAGGTGTCCCAACACCGCCGGATGCCCAAACGTCGCCGCCTGGACCACGCGCCGCAGCCGCACCGCCCCGCGGCTGGTCCCGACGATCAGCACCTGCCGCCGCCTGCGGCTTCCATACCACTGGCCGACCAGACCGCTTATACCCCGAACCGCCAGCGTGGTCGCGGGCAGCAGCACCGCCACAAAGCCGATCTGGGCCCGCGGGTATCGGTCCCTTGCAAACAGCAAAGCCAACCCCGCCATCAGCAGACCCAGCACCGCCGTCCCCATCAGGGCGTGGCGGACGGACCACGACCAGGAGCGCCATTTCTGCGCGTACCAACCCAGCCGGGACAGGATCAGCGGCCAAGCCAGCGGCAGCAGGGCCAGCACCTTCAGGTGCAACCGGACCGTGCTCCCATAGCCCGGCAGCAACTCCGGCCAGTCGGTCTGCATCCACAAGTGGCAGCGGGCGACGTCCGCCAGGACATAGGTGAGAAAGATCGTCACCGCATCGGCGGCGATCATCCCGGCCCGAAACTGTCGCCAAGCCGAAGAATGTGTCATGGCTCGCCCAACCGCCCTCGCGAGGAGTCCCGATTCTCACTTGGTTCCTAGCAAGCACACGCCCTCAGGTCAAGGCCGGCGCCGCCGAGGCACGATTCGGGAGGCCGTAACGGTTGAGGCGACATCACCCGGGGGACGGGCATCGGCTCCACAATGTTTTCGAACCCAAAGGGGTGGGCCCCCCGGCTTTTTTGTTTTTTGTTGTTCTGCGATGTTATTGGTTGGGTTCGGCCTCCTTTTTTTCACCTTTTTGGTACTCGTCGGAGTGACATAATCCGCCAAAATCCGAAAAATCTTCTCCATGCTTCGCGGACCGGGCGGAGGCTGGGCCTTTTGAATGCATTGGATAATCTTGTCCCGCGCTCCGTGTTTGGATGAGTATTTTTGAGGCTTCGCTCCAGTGGAACGTGGATCGCTATGAAGCATTTTGAGAAATGGCGTAGCATCCGGTCCTCGTGCCGGACGTCGCTGGACGTGTACGCGACGCCGACAAGGACGGCGGCCGTCCATATCCCGATCCGATCAGAACGTGCCGTCCTTTTTCTTTGGCAGCTCTGGCTTCTTGACCATCGGCGGCTTGTCTGAGGAGAGGGCGTCGAGAAAATCAAGCAAATCGTCCATCTGCTGATCGCTGAGGTGGAACGGCCGCAGCAGCGGGTCTTTGTTGGGAAGGTCTCCACCGCCGCGCATGTAAAAATCCACCACGTCTTCCAGCGTCTCAAATGCGCCGTCGTGCATGTATGGGGCGGTCCAGCGAAGCTCGCGCAGCGACGGCGTCTTGAACTTGCCGCGATCCGATCGGCTCTTGGTGATGAACTCGCGGCCATAATCGGCGTCCACGCTTCGCGGGTTCGGATAGTGGTTCACCTTGGCGAAGAAATGCCGCGTGGCGATGCGGTCGGTCTCCGTTCGCAAGGGCTCGATTTCCGGCGTGCCGGTGGCGTGGAAGCCCTGGTCGCTCAGCAGTGGGCCGTTGTGACACCGCAAGCAGCGGGCACGTCCGGTGAAGATCGCCAAGCCCCGCTTCTGCGACGGCGTGAGGGCGTTGTCATCGCCCCGGAGAAACCGATCCAGCGGCCCCGGCTTGGAGACGATGCTCCGCTCGAAGGCGGCGATGGCCTTGGCCAGATTCCCCATGGTGATGTCGCTATGAAACACCTTCTTGAACGCCCTGACGTAGTATGGTATGCCGCTGAGCTTTTCGACGAGGTGGTCGAAATTTTGGTTCATCTCGATCGGCGCGGCGATGGGGCCGAGGCATTGCTCCTCCAGGCTGCCGGCCCGACCGTCCCAGAACAGATGCTTGAAGTAAGCCGCGTTCAGCACCGTCGGCGTGTGTCGCCAATGCTTCGTGCCCGGATACGCATCCGACAATTGCAGGCCGTTGGTCCAGCCTTTCTCCGGTGCGTGGCACTTCGCGCAGGCCATGCTGCTGTCACCTGCCAGGCGCGGATCGAAGTAGAGCATCTTGCCCAGCTCGATCTTCTCCGGCGTCATGGGATTGTCCTTGGGAATCGGCACCGGCCCCAACGGCGCAAGACGCTTATCTGAGTCCCCCCCCGGGTTCTGGCCAGCCTCTGCCGTTCCCGCCAAGATGCCCATAGCGAGCACTGCCATAAGACAGATCGCTCCGAGGCTTCTTCCGGTGTATCCGCCGAATCGTTTCATCGACAAACCTCCTACAAACTCCCCGCCCGACCCGAACAGCTGCGGGCATGGGCTCTAACTATCGGCCTGGCGTCTCCGCCTCCGCCTTCGGCGCCAGTTTGATGGGCAGGTCCGTCGTCTGTCCCGCCGCCACCTTCACCTGGAAGTATTGTGCCCCCAGGTATTCCTGCCACACGGCCAACTCGTAGCTGCCCGGCGGAACGTTTTCCAGATGGAAGGCCCCGTCTGCTGAGGTGACCTGATAATACGGGTGGTTGAAAACGTGAACGTAGCCGTTCATCCAGTTGTGCACGTTGCAGCGCAGCTTCACCAGGCCCGGCCGGCGGAACTGCTTCTGCGCCTTCATGCCCTTTTGCGGCTGGAGAATGTTGAACAGGGTGTAGATACGCTGCGTGACGTTGATGTTGTGGGCGACGTCGTCGTCGTTGATGATTTCGACCGGCTCCCCGGCGCGCACCGCCTGCACGTGGGGCACGAAGGTGCAGAGATGCTGGTCGATCACCGGCGGCTTATCGCGTTTGGCGAAGGCCTTGCCGCGGGTGACGTCGGTCAGAAACACGACGGCCTCGGCGACGCGGCCCTGATCGTCCACCCGAATCTTCGGCACCACCGTCTCCCGCCGCCCGCAGGTGGGCTGGTCTTTGACGATGGCGATGCGAGTCGGCTCCGGCCTCGGGCCGGCGTAGCGGACCGATCCGGTGATGGTTCCGCCGTTGGAGAACTCGACGACCTTGTACGGCTTGGCTCGACGGCGATGACGCCGCCGGCGTCGTGGCGCCGCCTCGACCTTGGGCTCTTCTGTGCCGACGACCGAAACTTTCCACGCATCAGACGCAGCGGTGGTTGATCCCGAGAAGGTTTCAAGACGGCCGTCTGCTTTTGTACCTACCAGGAAAACAATCAATGCCGTTGCCAGAAAGCCAAGAATCCAAGGACGAGTTCTATTGAGCGGCGTCGCCATTTCCGATCACTCCAAAGAGACAGTCCCACCTCGGCTTCTGATGTCGATTGACCTTTGCGGAGTATACTCTGCCAAACTCCGCCTCGCCACTTGCTTGCGACTCGGCCATGCACTGATTGGATGTTGCCTTGCCCATGGCGTGTAGTCGGCGGGCCGGCCGCCGCACGCGCGATCTGTAGAGACAACCCCTGGCCGGCACGTCAAGCTCCTGCTGTGTGATCTTCGTGTTGGGGTAGGATTGCACGCGACGGTCTTGGAACGAGATTTGCGCCGCCCTCAGCCCGTCTTGGAAAACCGGTCGAAGCTGACTTCCAGCCGATCCTTAACCAGTTGCATGCTGCTGGGTCGGTTCTCACGCTCGGCCTGACAGCAATCGTCGATCAGCTTGAGGATCATTGGGTCGAGCTGGTTGGACTGATCGAATCGCTCGTCCTGCCAGAAATCAAGACTGACGCCCGACTTGGTGACGCTGGTCGAGTTCAACTCCGTCTCCGCCGACCTGCCCAACAGGATGCGGTGCATCGTCGCCCCGAGGCCGAACACGTCGGTCCGCTGGTCCAGGGCCCTGCGCTCCACCTGCTCCTTGGCGATGAAGTCCTTGGTCCCCTGGATCCGTTGCTTGCGCGTGTACATCGGACAGGCTTGGCCGAAGTCGATGATCGTCGGCCGACCGTTCTTAGCGCACAGGATATTGCCCGGCTTCAGGTCGGCGTGGACGAACTTGCGATTGTGCAATGCCAAAAGCCCGTCGGCCGCGTGCCAGAAGATTTTGATCAGCAGTTGCGTTGGAGCGTTTTCTGCAAACCGGTCCAGCGGGATGCCGTCCACGTACGGCAGGAGGTTGTAGGCCTCGATCGCCCGGAGCTTGCGCTTGATGATCCCATACTCCAGCGTCTTGCGAAGAACGGGGTGGTTGTTGTTGACCCCCACGTCGAACTCGTTCTTCAGTTGGCGGACCTGCGAATGCCAATTCGGAGCGCTGGCCGAGACGTACTTCTTGCAGTACAGCTTGTTGTCCTTCACGTCGCGCATCAGCGAGACCTTGGTCCCGGCCCCGGTCCCGATCTCCCGGACGTGCATCAGTGTCTCGAGTCTTTTACTCATCGCTCACGAACGTCCGCCCCCCAGCCATGCCCGCCCGGGGTCACCCTTCACCTATAACCTGCAACCATCGGTGGGACATTCCCACCACCAAGGCCGCCGTCACGCGATCGGACGGGTTTCTTCAGTCCGTCCTCTCGCGGCAAACAAGGTCTACGCCACGTCCATCCGCCGGATGGGGGCGGCAGACCCCGACCATGTGTCTTTTGGTGAGCGATTGGCGGGCGACGGAACGTGAAACAAAATAGATAAAAGAGAGAGAAAGATGGCTGATGATCAGGGATGCTCCATCGCTGCAACCTCTGCCCTACCATACCCCAGTATAACGGCGGCCCAAGTGTCGTTCCAGAAGCAGGACCGCCTCCGATGGAAGCAGTTCCGTCATTTCACGGCCGTTTCCCGGCAGGGTAGGCTGGGCACCAATGGGCAAATCTACCCATTTTCCATCGCCCGTGGCCCCCTCCTGCTCCCTGAGGCGTTGGCACGCCAACTGCCCACTGGATCACCACCCCCTCGCCTTCCCGCCAGGCAAACCGCCCATGAACAAACGGAAAACCAGTATCGGGCCGGCCCTCCAGCCTTGCCCTCTTCGCCGCATCTGGGATTGGCTGCGCCGACCACGCAGCCACCGGGTCCAGCGCCGGTGCCGGCCCTCGACGTTGGCCGCACCAAACGCCCGGCCGCTTCCCCCCATCTGCTATGACCCGGAATAGTGCCCGCCGACGAAGCGATCAGGCTCCTTCCTTGACCCGCTCGCTGCGCGCCTCACCGCCACGATTCAGCCGCCCGTCAAACTCATCGCCCCGGAAGGTGGTCCCCAAATACGTGTTTCGGACGGTCGGGTTGTTGATTAACTCCCTCGGCGAGCCTTCGGCGATGACTCCGCCCTCGTGGATGATGTAGCTTCGGTCCGTCACCTCCAGCGTCTGACGAACATTGTGGTCCGTCAGCAGGATCGACAGCCCCAAGTCGCCACGAAGGTGCAGGATCTCCTTCTGAAGGTCCTGAACCGCGATCGGGTCCACTCCGCTGAACGGCTCGTCCAGCAGGATGATCGCCGGGTGTGTCGTCAACGCCCGGGCGATCTCCACCCGCCGTCGCTCGCCACCCGACAGCAGCCTCGCTTCTTGCCGGGCCACCTTCATCAACCCGAACTGTTCCATCAACTCATGGGCGCGGCCACGACGCTCCGCGGATCGCAGGCCCGGAATCAATTCGAGGATGGCCAGCAGATTCTGCTCCACCGTCAGACGCACGAACACGCTGCTTTCCTGCAATAGATAGCCCAGCCCCTTTTGGGCCCGCTTGTACATGGGCAGGTCGGTGATGTCCTCCCCCTTGAACAGCACGGCCCCGCCCTCGGGCTTGACCATCCCCATCGTGATGCGAAAGCTGGTGGTCTTTCCGGCACCGTTCCGGCCGAGCAGCCCGACGATCTCCGCCCGTCCCACCTTGAAACTGACGTTGTCGACCACCCGCCTGCCCCCGTAGGACTTGACGAGACCTCTGGATTCCAGCAATGGGCTGGTCTGTGACATGGGGCGATCCAAATCCAAGCGACCCGAAATCTGTTGACAACTTGTTCACGATGGATCGAATCCTTCGTGAAAACAGGGGCTCACGCCCTTCCGGTGGCAGTATAAGGCACCGGACAAGAAAGTGGATATCCCGCCCGTTGCCGTCTCCGCCCAATGCCTATCTAAGGTAACTCCAAGCGATTACAAGCGATCTCACAAGTTTTCCACCGGTCCCATCGCCTCCTTGCCAGGCGTGGGATGATCGACCGATGTTCCTGCAACACCCGGTAGCCTCCCGCCTCCACCCAATCGGGTTGCCAATGTGTATAACCTGTTTGTGAACAAGGCCTTCCCGGCCGCGTTTCACAAGGGCCCCAGCGACGCAACATCCGGCGCTACCGAATAATCCGCATCCGACCCACATTGGGAATCACCGCAGGGGTGTCCTTGGAAAAACGCAAACCGCTGGGCCAATACACGAAGAACGCCCGACCGATGAGTTGGTCTCCCGGCACCGTGCCGTACTGATAGTTCCCACGCTCCCGAAGCATCGGACACACGTCCACCCAAAGCCGACCGTCTTGGCTCTGTGGACTGTTGTCGCCACAGCAAAAGTAATCGGGTGGCGTCTGACGCAGATAGATCGGGTTCGTCGCCGTCGCCCAGCCGGGATAGCCCTTCAATGAGCGGTCGTCCAGTCGCATCGGACGGCCCAGCAGAAAGTCCGATCGGTAACACACGTCGCGATAGACCTGCAAATGGTGAATCTCGACGGCCATCCCCCGGCAGCCGATCGCCACCTGCGCGTTCTGGTCTCGCCCGTCTTTGTATGGAGGCCGCAACAGCTTGAGGATGTCCGGATGATACTGATCCCCATCCGTCCAGAGCACCCGCTGCCCCTCGATGCGGAGCGTGACCCGATAATCGAGATTCTCGTATTCCACGTCCAACGGCTTGCCGGCCTGCAACGGGGCGATCCTCGCCTCCTTTAGCAGCCCCCAAACGTCCCCCTTGCGAGGGTGCTCCAAGCGAACCACCCCATCACTGGCGATCCGAACGCGAAACCGGTCCGAGCCCTTCGACAGCCGCAGGGCGATCTCCCCGCTTCCTTTACCGGGCAGCAAGGCAAACTGCAATTTCACGTCCCCCACGTCCCGAGCGCGCTCCCTCTGCCGCTGTCCGTAGTTCACGCTGTTGTAGCCGTAGCCATCCTGGATCGGCTTGCCCTTGAGCGCCAGCCAGTAGAGTTGGTCGTCCGGTGGTTCGAACCTCACCACCGGCTTGGTCGCATCCCATGCCTTCCGGGCGGCTTCCGAGGTCCCCTCCCAATAGGGCGGATTGTAGAATCCCCCAAATCGAGCGTGCAGGTCCCGCGGCATGTAATCGTGATTGTAGTGCAGCATCCACAACGAGGATTGTGCCACCTGCGTCTTCCGCTGAATCTTCAGAACCTTCGCCAAACGCTCGACCTGTGACTTGTTCAGACGCCGTTCCTGCGGGCTCCTCGGCGGCGGCTGCGACAACGCCGCGATGATATCATCCGGCACCGTCTCACGACGGGCCGTGTAGATATCCCCGTCGATGATTTCCAGCACCTCGCCCGGCAATCCGATCATGCGTTTGATAAAGTTCGTCTTGCAGTCCTTCGGATCCTTGAACACCACAACGTCCCACCGCTGAGGACCCAGCCAGGAGCCCGGCAGGTCGTACGGCCACTTCAGCACCAGAATGCGATCCCCCGCATTCGGCACCACCCGTTCACTGGCCAGGTTCAAGCTCCGATTGCCCTCTCCCTCCCAACCGTAATTCGGACACCGAACCGAAAATTAACTGGCCAGCGTCGCTTGCTGAGGCGTCCCCGGGATCGCCTCGCGAAGCCCATACGCAAAAGGATACTGGCACATCGCGCAACGGTGCTGGCCGTGCTCGCCATAGAGCGACGGAGCCATCGAACCGGTGGGAATGATGAAGGCCTCGACGATGAACGCCCGAAACACAAACGCCATGATGAACGCGACCACGATCGACTCGATCGTGTCGCGGATGGTGTTCGGCCTCGCAGACTCGATGGGCATGGATTCGGCCGACAAATGGGCGGCCGCGCCGCCGCCGGGCTGTTCGTGACCGGCTCGGGTCTTGCTCTCCGTCTTCATTGCGGTGGGGTCCTCAAAAATCCCAGACCGGCCCTGCCATCTCCGTTTCGACGATACAAACCACCGACGGTTCGGTCAAATGCCCCGCCCAACTGAACGACGAGCCGCGGGCTTCAGCCCGCGAGGCGTCGCCCGGTAGGAAACGATTCCAAAACGGGGTTCTGTTAGACTGCCGAAGATTCCGTTTTGGATTACGGTGATCCCTTTCCAAGGCCCGCCCCACATGAACACCACCTTGGATCGATGCGGCCATGTTCAGGTTATCGTCAACCCCATCTCCGGCCGCGCCGGCTCTCGCGTCGTCGTCGCCGCGTTGTGCCGACAAATGCGCCGAGCGGGATACGCGGTCGACGTTCACACCACCCGCGGACCCGGCGAAGCCCGCACCATCGCCCGCCGGCTGTGCCGTAAATCCCTTCTTGGCACTGCCCGACGGTGCCATGCCCCCCCCTTCGCCACCGCCCGCAACGCAACCACCCTGGTCGTCTGCGGCGGCGACGGCACCATCAGCGAGGTGGTCGACGGTCTCCTTACTGACGACATCCCCGTCCTCCTGGTCCCCGGCGGCACCGAAAACCTCCTGGCAACCTACTTCGGCATCCCCCTCGACGCCGCCACCCTATGGGACGTCTTCCGCCGGGGCCGAGAGGTCCGGCTCGATGTGGCCCTCCGCGACGACCGCCGATTCCTCATGGTCGCCGGGGTCGGTTCCGACGCCGAAGTGGTCCGCCTGCTAAGCCGGCAGCGCCGAGGCCACATCTCATACTGGAACTACGTCCGACCCATCTGGCAGACGCTCTGGCACTACCACCACCCAAACCTCTGGGTCGAGGCAGACGGCACTCTGATCCACCAAGGCCCCGGCTGGGCGTTGGTCGGAAACGTCCCTCAATATGCCATGGGATTGCAGCTCCTCCACCGGGCCCGACCCGACGACGGCCTCCTCGATGTCTGCGTCCTCCCCTTTCGCGGTAACGCCCGATTGCTCTGGCACTTGTGGAAAGTGTTGTTGGGCCAGACCGATGCCGATCGTACTATCGTCTACAAGCAGGCCCGCCGGGTCCGCATCTGGTCGGACCGCCAAGTGCCCCTCGAGGTTGATGGCGATGTTGCAGGATCGCTGCCCGCACAGTTCCGCCTTGCCCCGCAAAAGGTCCGATTCCTGGTCCCCAACACATGGCAACCGCCCCAGCCCGCCGCCCAATCTAATGGATATGATTGACCAGACTGACGTTTAGCCGCGACCCAACGGGGAGCGCTTCGGCCCACCTGTTTGGTTCCGGCCGCATAACCATAAGCACTCGCACACCGATGACATGACGCAAATCGCCACCTGCCTAACGTTCTTCGTCCAGCTTAGCGCCATCGCCGGCGCCCCGCCCCCGGTCCGCGGTCGAAGCCGCGCCGGCAATCCCACCACCACCCAACCTGGCCCGGCCCTTTCTCCCGTCTCACCCGAAGACCTGACCCTCCTGGTCCACTTCGCCCGCCGGGCATTCGAAGACAAGGTTCAGGGGCAGCCTGAGAGGGCATCGAAGTATCACCCCCTCGTCCTCGCCGGTCGCCGCGGCATCGTCCACCTGACCCTCCGCTCCCACGGAACCGCCCTGGCCGAGGCCGAGTCGCCCGAGATGGACATCGTCGATGCCTCCGTCGCAGCAGGCACCCTCCTCGGTGAGGCCGCGATCGCCCACCGCGAAGATGGGAGCCCAGCGGTCCCCACCGCCTCTCTCAAAGATGACGGCCCCCGCCTGGGAATCGAGTTCGAGTGGCTCGGGGCCCGCGAATACCCCCACATGAAATACTATGGACCGGGCGGAGAATGGACCGACGATCTGCTCCACAGCTTCGAGCCCGCCGTCGAAGGCATCGGCGTGGAGTTCCACGGCAAACGCGGCTGGACGCGCCCGGCCCAGATCATCGCCTCGAACTATTCCCCCGACCTGGCCCTCATTGCAGCGGAGCGCGCCGCCGGCCTCAAACATGCCACCAAGCTCATGCACAGCAAAAACATAAGGTATTTCCGCTTCCCGACCTATCACCTCTGGCAGCCCAGCGCCACCCAGCGGCCCGTCGTGCTCGTCCGCGGCGATACGCTCGTGCCGCCATTGCCCCAGGCCAACGGTCACCCCACCCCCGCCGCCCGCCGACGCCTCGATGCCGCCATCCTCCGCATGGGGCGATATCTCCACTACCGCCAAAACCCCAGCGGCAGCTTCTCCTACGAATACGCCCCCAGCGCCGACCGCTACGAAAACGGCAACTCCGCCCCCGTGCAGTTGCGCGCCATCCAAGGTTTGGCGGCCTGGGCGCAATGGAAGGTGAAACATCCGCATCCCTCAGCAGCGAGCCGGCCCTCCGATGTGCCCAAAAAGGCAAGCGACCCGGCCTCCGATGTTCGCCACGCCATCACCGCCTTCGACAAATACCTCCAGCCCATCATGGTCCCCAAACTCCACGCGAAGGCCGACCCCAGCCCAAAGCCCCGGTTCCAGCCCGCCGGCCTCGCCCTGGTCATCCCCGGCCACTGCAGCTATCTCGAGATTTCCGCTCGGCTCCTCTCGGCCATGATCGCCGCCGATGGCCTCCACGCATCCCCAGCCCCTCACAAGACCCCCGCTCCCGCCTTCGCCAAGCAGCGCACCGGCCTGATCGAAGCCATCCTCGCTTCCCAAGACGAAGACGGCCGCATCAACATGGACCTCCGCGTCAACCAGGCCGAGGTGACCACGCCTTCTGCCAAATCCGAAGACACAGCCGCAGGATGGGCCCTCCTCGCCTTGGCCCAAGCAGACGCCGCAATACCCGACGACCACGCCACCAGCCGCCGCATTGACAGGGCCATGCTGCGGGCCCTCTCCTATGTTCGCCGGTCCTTCCAGGCCAAAGAGCCCGACAGCCGTCTCTCCCCCGTGGCCGCGGCCGCTATTGCCCGCGCCTTTGCATTACATTATGCCAAGACGAACGATGCGCGACTTAGCGACCTGGTCTTCACCATCCTCGATCGCATCGTTCAACGCCAAATCCCCCAGGGCACCGGCGCCTATCCCGAACTCTGCGGCGCAGTCAACGCCCACCGTCCCGGCATCATCGGCGCGGACACCGCCATCTACCTGGCAGCACTGGCGGACGGCCTGGCCCTGGCAAAACGGATTGGTGATCGTCCGCGCATTGGGCGCTATCGCCGAGCCACCCTCGCCGCCGCCCGGTTCGTCATGCAATTGGAGGTGCGGAAGATGGGCTGCTACTACATCCGCAGCCCGCGTGACGCCCTCGGTGGGGTCCGCGCCGCCCTCTGGGATGGCCGAATCCGCGCGGACCACTGCGCCCAGGCCCTCATCGCCCTCATGCGAACGCGAGCCGCCCTTTCGTTTTCTGACTGACGCAATCTTCCGCGAACTCGACCTGCTGCCCCAGACTCAGGTTGAGCCGCACCCCATCACGAGGCCCAACGTTTAGTCGCGACCCATCGGGGAGCGCTTTAGCCATCCTCTCCATCGAAACCAAATCCCTGGACACGTTCATCAAAGCCCAGGGCAGGCCTGCCCTGGGCTTTCGCGTGAGGACCGTCGTATCACAAAACCCTTGCCTTTCTTGCACCTCGCACAAACTTCCTGCACGTATCCGTCGCAAATGTTGCGCGGACGCATTTCCCGCGCTGAATCGCACCCCCTCACCGCACCGCCACCCACTGCACCTTTCAACATTGGCAGCAGTTCACCCGGTCAATCTTTCTGCTGGGTCCGAAAAAAATGTGCTGACCGACGGGCGCATGTCCGGCCGATAATCCATTTGACTCCGTTTCCCGATCCGCCGGCCGATCCGCTCGCGCGATCCTCGGGACGATAGGGGGGGCGGGTCGCCGGCCGGCATGGATGCCCGGCCCAAACGCCACGGCATGGTGGATTCAAACACCCATGCCGCGGCCGCCTGGAACTGAGGCTCAGGATGAGCGACAAACCACGGCTACCGATTCGAGGCACCCTCGCCGGACGCTGGCAGATCCCACTCTTGGTCCTCGCCATCGGCGTCCTGGCGACCAGCCTCGCCCGGATCGCGTCGGGATACGAACGCGTCACCCCGCAGCAGCGGCTCGAGCGCATCGGCCGCCTCCGCCAGGCCGGCGCCCTCACCCGAGCACACGCCTACGCCCTCTACCTCCTGAAAGACCCCGACCGCCCCCTGCCCGAACAGGCCGAGCTTCATCGCCAACTTGTCGGCATCATTTACCAGGCCGAGGCCCGCTTCCGCCGCCACGCCCCCCAAAACGTCCGCTCGATCATCACCAACTTCCGCCAAGCCGCCCAACTCGGTGCCACCCCCGATGTCAACGATTGGATCGCCCTCGCCGAGGCCTACCGTTGGTCCGATCGCAAAGACGATGCGATCGACGCCTTTCGCCAGGTCCTCCGTCTCCTATCCGCCTCTACCAAAAACCAAAAGACGCGGCCGCTCATGTCGCCAGCCAGCATCCATCGCCGGCTGATCGAGCTTCGCGCCCAGCCGGGCCAGCCGCTGGGCCCCGAATCACTGGCGGACATCGAAGCGATCCTCTCCGACGGGACCGCCTCGCCTGCGATTTACCTCTGGGCCTTGGAGCAAAAGGTTCCCTGGCTTCTCGCCGCCGATCACACCGACCAGGCCCTGGCCCAGGTCGATCAGGCTCGCTCACGCCTGGCCGGCACGCCCCAACGCCTGGCGATGGACTACCTGAAGGCCCTTTGTCTCCGCCAGGCCGGCCATGGTGAAGAGGCCGAAACGCTCATGCGCTCCTTCCGAAACAACTGGACCGCCCACGACGACTTGTGGGGCAAGTCCGGTTGGCTCCTCGGCAAGCTCCAGCAGGACGATGACCGACCCCAAGCAGCCCTCTCCTTTTATGAAGATGTCCTCGGGGCCTTTCAATCCGGACCGATCCACGACGCCTGCCGGCTCGGGCTGGCCCAGAGCCTGGTCATGCTCCAACGCAACCAACGCGCCCTGGACATCTTCCGAACCCTGGTAGACCGCGTGCTTGCCCGACAGAGCAAGGCCGCCTCCCCAAGATTTGGTGACCCGCCCCTTCCCCTTCCAGAAGCGAGGGACGGATTACGCAACCGTCCACTCACGAGCGAAACCAACATAGACTCCCCCGCCATACAACGCACAACACCACGACTCACCGGCATGATCGGTCAGGCCCTCGAACCTGATGTCCTACGCACCACCTTGACCACCGCGGGCGAGTCGAGATTCAAGGCCGGCGAGCGTCGGTTGGGCATCGAGTACCTTCAACTGGCCCTCTCTCTGCTTCCCTATTCACAGCGAACGCTACGGTCGCGCTACGTCGCACGCATCGCGGAAAACCTGGTGGCCCTCGCCGAGCAGCAAGCCGAGCATCCCCACACCGCAGGCCGTCTTGCCCAATCCCAACCCGCATCGGCCGATCGGTCCTCGATCCCTCGGACCGCCCAAGGGCTCTATCAGAAAGCCGCCGAAATGTATCTCCTCCAATCCGGCATCGAACCGCTGGACGAGGCATCATCGGCCCGTGCCCTCGAGATGGCCGCCGACAACTTCGATGCCGCCGGACAAACCGATCGCGTCATCGAAGTGCTCACCAAGCTCGTCGACCAGCATCCCGCCTACGCCGACCGAGCCAGGGCCCTCGACCGCCTCGGCATGGCCCACCAGGCGCGCCAGGAGTATCTCGCCGCCATCGATGCTTACGCCCGCGTCCTCAAGCAATATCCCCGCTCCCCCGACGCCCTGGCGGCGATGATCCCCATGGCCGAGTCCCTCCTCAAGGCCGGCGGTCCCCACGTCCAACAAGGCGTCAAGATGTTGATCGACATCGTCGACGACCGCGGCCCCGACCCTTTGTTCCGCCCCCAGGCCGATGAATATCGCCGTGCCCTCTTTCGCCTGTCCGAATACTACAGCAGCCTCGACGACGACAAGGCCCCCGGCCACCTCGAGTCGGCCATCACCCGCTTGGAAGACGCCATCGCCCTGTATCCCGACGATCCCCAAACCGTCCGGCTGCGCTTTCTCCTCGCCGACGCCTACCGCCGCAGCGCCGCAGTGATCCGCCGAGGCAAAAACCCCGACGCCGAAGCCAAAGCCCAGGCCGATCACAGAACCAAGCTGGCCCTGAAAAACTATTCAACGGTCAAACAATCCCTCGCTCCCTTGGACGCCTCGGAACTGAGCGATCTCGAGGCGACCTATCTCCGAATGAGTTATCTATACATAGGCGATTGTCTTTTTGATCTCGGCGCCTTGGACCAGGCCATCGAGGCCTATCGCGAGGTCGCCTGGCGCTATGAAAACCAGCCCGCCGCCGTCTCCGCCACCTTGCAGGTGGTCCATTGCTACGAGCGCCTCGGCCGCCCCAAACAGGCCCGCGCCGCCCTGGCCCGCCTGGAATGGTTGCTCAAAAAAATCCCCGATGCCGCCTTCCAAACCCAAAGCGGCATGACCTCCAAGGCCTATTGGCAGGCCATGGCCAAGCGCGTGGAGCGCATGAATCTCGATTGATTCAGGACTCAATGAATTGAACAATGCAAACGAACAACTCAGACCCGAATCTCTACTGACCCTGCTGCGCCATCAGCGGACCCTGCATCGCCAACTCCGCATCCTCTCCGAGCGCCAGAGATCGCTGGTCAGCCAAGACGACACCGAGACCCTGCTCAAGATGCTCGCCGAGCGCCAACGCCTCGTCGACGGCCTCGTCGAACTCAATGCCCGCCTCGCGCCCTATCGCTCCTGCTGGACGACCTTCTACGCCGGCCTCGACGAGACCTGCCGCAAAGAGGTCTCCGAATTGCTCGAAGAAGTCAACGGCTCCTTGGCGGCCATCCTGCAAAGCGACCGCAAAGACACCGCCACCCTGACCGCCAGACGCCAGAGCATGGCCGGCCGGGTGGCGGCCTTCGACGCCGGCAGTCGCGCCATCACCGCCTACGGCAACAGCAACACTGCAAAACAGTCAATCGTTACGGACGCAAGCGCATGAGCATTCAGACCACCGATCCAGACCGATCCCTCAGCCAACGTGAGCGCGAACTCGCCGCGATCATCAAGGCCTACAGCGAAGTCACTGAACGCCTCAAGGACTCCCACGACCGGCTTAACCGCGAAGTCGCCGGCCTCCACGACGAGCTCAAGCGAAAAAACGCCGAGCTGCGCCGCCGCGAACGCCTCGCCGCATTGGGTGAAATGGCCGCCGGCCTGGCCCACGAGATTCGTAACCCCCTCGGCGGCATCGCCCTCTATGCCTCAATGCTCGAACGCGAACTGGACGGCCAACCCAAACCCCAAGACGCGGCCAAACAGATTTCCCGGGCCGTCCGTTCCCTCGACCAACTCGTCTCGGAAATCCTCGACTTCGCCCAGGAACACCGCCTCCAACGCCGGCTCTGCAAGCTCGGCGATGTCATCAACGAGGTCCGCCAAGCCATTGCCCTCTTTCCCGACACGCAAAACGCAACGCTCACCATCGCCCCGACTGACGCTCAGATCATGGTCGATGCCGACCCCCCGCGGCTGCGACAGGCCCTGCTCAACCTGATCGTCAACGCCATGCAGGCCGCCGGCGGCCGAGGCCGTGTCCGACTCTCGGCCCGTCGACTCGCTGAGAACCAAGGTCAATCCGGCGAGGTGCAGATCGAAGTCTGTGACGACGGCCCCGGCATTCCCGTCGAGTCCCTTGACCGCATCTTCAACCCGTTCTTCACCACCAAAGCCAGCGGAACCGGTCTCGGCCTGGCCATCGTTCATCGAATCGCCGAGGCCCACGGCGGATCGGTCCGTGCGACCAACCGTGCCGATGGCGGCGCCAGGTTCGTCCTGTCCATCCCGCCCCAGCCTGCAACGTTTAGCCGCGTCCCAACCCGAAGCGCGTCTGCCCACGCAACGGTAAAAAACGATTCCATCCAGCCTGAAACAAACCCATGTGCCAAGGCCCGCCGATGCCGGCCTTCGCCGATCATTGCACGAAAAGGAGCGTGAATATGGCCTGTGTTTGCATCATCGATGACAAGGATGTCATGCGCGATTCATTGACCCACATTCTCAGCGGCCAGGGGCACGAGGTCATCACCTTCGCCGACCCCCACCAGGCATTGCGGGAGCTGGTCCCATCCCAGCTCGATGCGATCATCTGTGATCTGAAAATGCCGGGAATGGACGGCATCGAAGTCCTCCGGTCGCTGCGATCCCGAAGCATCGAGACCCCCTTCGTGCTGATGACCGCCTACGCCAGCGTGCCCACCGCGGTCGAGGCCATGAAGCTCGGCGCCTTTGACTACATCCAAAAACCCTTCGAGTCCGACGCCATCGCCTTGGTCGTGCAGCGCGCCGCGACCATGCACCGCCTCCGCGGCGAAAACGAGGCCCTCCGTGAGTCCCTCCGCGACTGGACCGGCGCCTGCGAACTGGTCGGCAACAGCCGCGCCATGCGCCAGGTCCGCTTGCAGATCGAACGCGTCGCCAAGAGCCACGCCACCGTCTTGATCCAAGGCGAAAGCGGCACCGGAAAAGAGCTTGTCGCCCGGGCCATCCACGCCGCCTCGCCCCGCGCCGCCGGCCCCATGTTGTGCGTGAACTGCGCCGCCCTCTCGCCGAATCTCCTGGAGAGCGAGCTGTTCGGCCACGAACGCGGAGCCTTCACCGGCGCCGAAAAACTACGCAAAGGAAGATTCGAGCTCGCCGCCGGCGGCACCCTGCTCCTCGACGAAGTGAGCGAGATATCCCTCCCCGTCCAGGCCAAGCTCCTCCGCGTCCTTCAGGAGCGCGAGTTCGAGCGGGTCGGCAGCAGCACCACCATGAAAACAGACGTCCGAGTCGTCGCCACCACCAACCGCGACCTGTCCGATTGGGTGGCCCGCCGGCGGTTCCGCGAGGACCTCTTCTTCCGCATCAGCGTCCTGCCCGTGCTCATCCCCCCGGTACGCGACCGGCGCGAAGACATCCCGGCCATGGCCGACCACTTCCTCAGCCGCACCGCCCGACGCGAGGGCCGAGAGCCCAGACGCTTCACCTCTCGGGCGATGTCCCTGTTGGAAAACTATCACTGGCCCGGCAACGTCCGCGAACTGGAAAACGTCTGCGAGCGCGCCGCCGTGTTGTGCCAGCACGACACCATCGACGCAGCGCTGATCGAGCCCTGGATGTCCTCGCCGGACGTGCGCTCGGAAACCCTTGTACGTCCCGCGCGCCCCGGCCACCTGATGAAAGACATGGAGCGGGCCCTCATCGAGCAGACCCTGGTGAAGTTCAACGGCCATCGCGAAAAAACCGCCAAGGCCCTGGGCATCGGCGTGAGGACCCTGGGCATGAAGCTCAAGCGCTGGCGTGAAGAAGCCGCCGCGATGCAGCAGCAACAACGCCTCGCCGGATGATCGTCCCAGCCCGAAGTCTTGTAGGGTGGGCTCTGCCCACCACGCTTGCGATGAACCTCTCGACCGCGAGGGAGCAATTGTCAAACAAGCCCCGATCGGCGCAATCATTGCGCCGGACGGCAAAAATCGCCGACCTGTTTTCGGTAGGGGCTGATAAGAAAACCGCTGCCGCCGCTTGCTTCACCAAGCGCGGCCTGGCATGGACCTTGCCTGAGCAGCTAGGGCGTCCGGTCCTCTGGGGCTAAAGACCGGGGAGGATAGATCGTGTTCGTTTCAGACGTGACCAGCACAGGTGCCTTTCCCCTCCTCGAAAAGACCCTCGCCTTCAGCGAGGCTCGCAACCGCATGTTGGCCGCCAATGTTGCCAACATCACCACCCCCGGATACCGCGCCAAACAACTCGACGTCGGCGCATTCCAGGCGGCCTTGCGCGACGCTGCTCGGAAACAGGCCGCAGGAGGAAAGTTCGAGTTGGAGGAGACGAACGAGTTCCATACCGATTCGGCCGGACTTCTGCACGTCACGCCGACCACCGAGCCGGTCGAAAACCTGCTCTTCCACGATGGAACCAACGCCCGCATCGAACGGCAAATGGCCAATTTGGCGAAGAACGCCATGACCCACCAAATGGCCGCCGAACTATTGAAGGGTTACTACGACGGAATGGAAAAAGCGATCCGAGGCCGCCTGAGATAGCGCCGGCCTTTTAGTTTCTGAGTGTTGAAACGATGTGCGAAATGAATCTGATTCGACCGGATTCCCGTTTAGCCGCGACCCAACGGGGAGCGCTACCGCCCAGCGATGGAGAACGACTTCCATGATCTCCGCCATTGACATCAGCACCTCCGGCCTGATCGCTCAGCGCATCCAGCTCGACACCATCGCCGGAAACATCGCCAACGCCCAAACCACCCGCCGTCTGGACGGCAAGCCCGGGCCCTTCCTCCGCCGGGTCGCATTGCTGTCCCAAGGCTCCCCGGGCGGCGGGCCGGGTGTTCACGTTGCCGCCGTGGTCGAGGACAAACTGCACGCCACCCGCTCGGTCAAGGACCCCAGCCACCCCGACGCCGACCAAAACGGCATCGTCCATTATCCAAACGTGGACATGGCCACAGAGATGGTCAACGCCATGATCGCCGTTCGCGCCTACGAGGCCAACGTCACCGCCCTGGAAGGAACCAAAACAATCATGGCCAGCGCATTGAGGATCCTGGCATGAAAAACTCAAAAACCATGTATGAACCGCACAAATTGACGTTTAGCCGCGCCCCAACGCTTAGCCGCGCCCCAACGGGGAGCTCGTTTGGAACAAACGCAAACGCCCCGACGCCCGCGATGGCCGGATACATCACGAGAGGCAAACATGGCTGATCCAACGATTGGCAGCAGCGGCGCTTTCCCGTTGAGGCAGATTCAGGCACCGGCGACCTCCGCGCCGGCCTCCAGGCCTGCTGCCTCTCCGGAAAAGGACTTCAAGGACTACCTCCTCGCCAGCCTGGACAAGGTCAACCGCTTGGAAAACGAGGCCGACCTCGGCGTGCAAAAACTCCTGACCGGCCAAACCGACAACGTCGCCGAGGTCTTCAGCGCCACGCGCAAGGCCGGCGTCGACTTCGACCTGCTCATGGAAATTCGCAACAAGCTCATGGACGCACTAAGTGAAATCAAACAGATGCGCGTGTAACGCGTGGGTGCCCCATCCCTTCCAGGGGTGGGGGACGGATTGAAAGAACCGTTCAATGTTCTAGCGGAGCCCGCGTTCCGCCAGTCAACCGAATCGAGCAGTCATGGAGTTCCTCAAAGCACAATCCCAGGCCATCGCCGAACAACTGCGAACCCTCTCGCGTTCCCAGCAAATCGCCGTGACCCTCCTCCTCGTCGTCCTCCTCGGCGGCGTCTTTCAGATGATGCGCTGGGCCTCTCAGTCCGAGTGGACCATGCTCCTCGACCAGCCCTTCACCCCCGAGCAGATGCAGCACGTCCAGGCCGAACTGGCCGTCGTCGGCGTCAAGACCAAAACCCAGGGCGACCGCATTCTCATCCGCGGCGGCGACGACCAGCGCCAACGATGGCAGGCCTTCCTCGCCCAACGCGGCAGCCTCCCACGCGATACCAGCCTCGGCTACGCCGCCCTCATTAAAGACAGCAACGTCTTCATCAGCGACCAGGAGCAACGCTGGCGACAAAACCGCGGCCTGGAGGCCGAAGTCTCCGCCGTCATTCGACAATTCCAGGGCATCCGCGAGGCCCACGTCTTGATCGACAAACCCCAAAAACGCGGTCTGGGTCAGGTCAAATCCGGCGCCCGGGCCAGCGTCCACGTCACCCTCGATGACGGCGACACCTTGGATCGCAAGCGCATCGCCGCCATCGCCAATTTCGTCGCCGGCGCCGTCGAGGGCCTGAACGTCACCGACGTCAGGATCACCGACGGCACCCAATACTATCGCCCGCCCGATCCCGACAATCGCCTGGCCAACGACCTGCTCGAACGCCAGCGCGCCCAGGAAGACCACTACACCCGAATGATCTACGACCAGTTGGGCTACATCAAAGGCCTCGTCGTCAATGTTCGCGCCAAGCTCCGAGACACCGACGAACGAACCGAAAAGAAAGAACTCGGCCCACCGGCCGTCTCGAAGGAATCCGAAAAAACCGAGGAGACCGCTTCGGCGGCACAATCCACCGGCCCCGGCGTCCAGCCCAATCGCGGTAGTGCCGTCTCCGCCCCCGGCCCCGGCTCCACAAGTACAAGAAGCGAAACCCTCACCGACCTGTCCGGCGATCGAAACGAGACCCGAACCAACATCCTCAAACCCGCCGGCTTCGTCGAGCGGCTGACCGCCGGTATCAGTGTCCCCCACAGTTACCTGGAACAGGTTTATAGACAAAAAGAAGGCCTCGCCGCCGATCAGCCCGCGCCCAAGGATCATGTGGAAGTACTCGCCGCCGTCGAACTCCCCAAAATCCGAGATCGCGTCAAAACCTTGCTCCAGGTCCAGAACGACAATCAGGTCGCCGTTTCCATGTACTACAACCTTCCGCCGGCCCTCGAGGCCGGTTCCATCTCCGCCGGCTCCGACTTCATCGCCCTGGCCAAAGCATACGGACCCCATGCCGGCTTGGCGTTGTTGGCTCTGATCAGTCTGTTCTTCGTATTGCGAATCGCCAAAAAGGCCCAGGCCGCCGTCGCCGCGGCAAAGACCCCCGCCGCCGAGATCGCCGGCGCCGCACTTGAGCAGGACGGCCTCGAACCGCTCGGCGGCGGACCCGTCACCGTCGGCGAGGCCCAGGAAATGCACAGCGCCATGATCGGACAGGAAGTCGACGAAGGACTCGTCCGCAGCCAGCAGATCGTCGAGCAGATTTCTCACTTGGTGAACGAAGATTCTGATTCCGCCGCCAGCATCGTCCAAAACTGGCTCGACGACGACAAATAGTGGATGCCCCAAGATGCCCGCAACGGCCAAAGCCGAACAAACCAAGAGCAAAGGCGAAGCCTCGATCAGCGGCCTGCGCAAGACCGCCATCCTCCTGGTCAGCCTGGACAAAGAGACCGCCGGCGTGATCCTCAAGAATCTTGACGAGGAGCGCGTCGAAGCCGTTACCCGGGAAATCGCCCACCTCTCCACTGTCATGCCCGAGGAAAGGCAAGCCGTCGTCGAGGAGTTCCACCGACTCGCCCTGGCCCGATCCTACACCGAGGCCGGCGGCCTGTCCTACGCCAAGTCGCTCCTCGCCCAGACCCTTCCCGATGGCGAGGCCGACCGCATCATCGATCAAATCGAACGGCAAATGTACGCCAAGCCCTTCAACTTCCTGCAAAAGGCCGAGACCGAAAGCCTTCTCACCTTTATCATCGACGAGCACCCCCAGACCATCGCCCTGATCCTCGCCCACCTGCCCGCCCAAAAGGCCAGCGACATCCTCGCCGACCTGCCCGACGAGAAAAAGGTCGAGGTCGTCAGCCGAATCTCGCGCATGGAACAAACCAGCCCCGAAGTCATCAAAGAGGTCGAACGCAGCCTCGAAAAACGTCTCAGCGGAATGATGGCTGACGGCTTACAACGCGTCGGCGGCGTCGAGTCCGTCGCCGAAATCCTCAACCTCACCGATCGCTCCACCGAGAAGGGCATCCTCGAAACCCTCGACCAGGAAGACCCCGAACTCGTCGAACAAATCCGCCGTCTCATGTTCGTCTTCGAGGACATCCTCCTCGTCAACGACCGCGGCGTGCAGGCCTTCCTCAAGGAAATCGAAACCAGCGACCTCGTCCTCGCCCTGCGAACGGCCACCGAAGAACTCAAGGAAAAAATCTTCTCCAACATGTCCGAACGCGCCGCGGAAAACATCAGGGAAGAAATCGAATACATGGGTCCGGTGCGTCTCAGCGACGTCGAGACCGCCCAGCAGCGAATCGTCGACGTGGTGCGGCGACTCGAAGAAGCCGGGGAAATCATCATCGCCGGCCGTGGCGGTGATTCCGAGCTAATCGTATGAGCAGCGTCATCATCAAACAGGGACAACAGCACCGCCTTTCCGGCGGCCCCTGCGCCCTGGACCTCCGCGACATCGCCGCCCAGGCCGAGGCCCTGCTCGCCGCCGCTCGCGCAGAAGCCGACCGGATTCTCCGTGACGCCAAGGCCCGCGCCACCGCCGACGGCCGCAACATCCGCGATGCCGCCCACCGCGCAGGCCGAGAAGAAGGACTCGCCGCCGGCCGCGCCGCCGGCCGCCAGGCCGCCCTCGCCGAAGCCCGCGAGAAGTTCGCCCAAGACCAGCACGCACTGTCATCCGCCTTGAGCAAGCTGCTCGACGAGTTCAACCAGCGCCGCGAGCACCTCTACGCCGCCGCCCGCCGCGACTGCGTGGTATTGGCCATCGCCGTCGCCGCCCGATTCACCACCAAGCTGGCCTGCATGGAAGAGGTCGCCCCCGACGCCGCCGTCCAAGCCTGTGAAGCAGCTCTCAATTTGCTCCGCGGCGCGACCCAGGTCGTCGTGCGAACCCATCCCGACGCCGCCGCCGCCCTGAACGATCTCCAGCAGGAATTGTCGCGCAAGATGAAAGCCTCGCCACACTTACGCATCCTCCCCGATGAGGCGGTCGGCCGCGGCGGCGTGCGCCTCGAAACCCCAGAAGGCACCATCGACGCCACCCTCTCCTCACGCATCGACCGCATCGCAGACGAACTGGTCACCGATTGGCGCCGCAGATTCGAGGAGCTGTCCATCAAACCATGACACTCCTCGCCGAACAAATCGAGACCGCCCGAACCGTCGATACCCTTGGCGTCGAGGGCCGCGTCCTCGCCGCCACCGGCCTGACCGTCCGCGCATCCGGACTGCCCGTCCCCGTCGGCTCCCTCTGCGAGATCCGCTCCGCACCGGGCCGCACCATCCCCGCCGAGGTCATCGGTTTCAACCAAGGCGTCACCCTCCTCATGCCCCTCGCCGAACCGCGCGGCCTGACCAAGGGCCGCCCGGTCCGCCTCGTCACCAGTTCACAAAAAGTCCCCGTCGGCCCCGCGCTCTTGGGCCGCGTCGTCGATGCCATGGGCGCCGCCTGCGACGGCAATACCCCCATCTCGGTCGATGCCCATTACCCCTTGCACCGCCCCGCACCCGACCCTATGGCCCGCCCCCGAATCGACGCGCCGCTCTCCGTCGGCATTCGCGCCATCAACGCCATGACCACCATCGGCCGCGGACAACGCATCGGCATCTACTCCGGTACCGGCGTCGGAAAAAGTATCCTCCTCGGCATGATGGCCCGATACACCGCCGCCGACGTCACTGTCATCGCATTCGTCGGCGAACGCGGTCGAGAGCTTCGCGACTTCATCGCCAGAGACCTCGGCCCCGCCGGCCTCAAACGCTCCGTCCTCGTCGTCAGCACCTCCGACCAATCGCCGCCGCTGCGCATGAGGGCAGCGTTCACCGCCACCGCCGTCGCCGAATACTTCCGCGACCAAGGCGCCGACGTCCTGCTCCTCATGGATTCACTCACCCGAATGGCCATGGCCGGCCGACAAATCGGGCTCGCCGCCGGCGAACCACCCACCACCAAGGGCTATCCCCCCAGCGTCTTCGCCGCCTTGCCCCAACTGCTCGAACGCTGCGGCCGCACGCCAAGCGGCTCCATCACCGGACTCTTCACCGTCCTTGTCGAGGCCGACGACGTCAACGAACCCATCGCCGATGCCACCCGCGGCATTCTCGACGGCCACGTCTGGCTCTCGCGCAAACTGGCCAATCGCGGCCAGTACCCCGCCGTCGCCGTCACCGAGAGTATCAGCCGCGTCATGCCCGACGTGGTCAGCCCCGAACACCTCAAAGCCGCCCATCGCGTCAAGCAGTTGCTTGCGACGTGGGAAGAGATCGAAGACCTGGTCAACATCGGCGCCTATGCCGTCGGGACCAACCCCCAGTTCGATCTGGTCATCGCCATGCGACCGAAGATCGAAGCATTCCTCCGTCAGGAGATGGACCAGGGTGCAGACGCACAAGAATCACAAAGCGCACTACTGGCCCTCGCCGAACAAATAGAAAAGACCGCCGCCAAACTCGAAGCCCGACAAAACAACGCACCCGCCGCGCCGAAGGAAATCAGAGGATGAAAACAACCGACGTTTAGCCGCGCCCCAACGGGAAGCGCTTCGCCCCCAACACTGACTCCGGCCTCGCCGATTTGGATAAAAACCAATGGCCAAGCGATACACATTCCGGTTTGAAACCCTGCTCCGCCTCCGCCAACAGCGCGAGGAGCAGCAGCACCGCGTCGTCGCACAACGCCTGGCCGGTATCCGCCGCCTCCAGGACCGCAGGCAGACCCTCCTCCGCCGCATCGACGAACAAACCTCGATGACCCGCGGCACCTTGCAGGACCGCACCATCGACGTCGACCTGCTGAAGCTCGGCCGCCACTGGCTGATCCGCCTCCGCCGCGGCGTGCTCGAAACCGACGCCGAGCTCGCCGCCCAAAAAGCACTGCTCGCCCAGGAGCGCGTCAATCTCAGTGAAGCTGCCAAGCAGCGAAAAATCCTCTCGCGTCTCAAGGATCGCCGACGCGATCGCCACATCGCCGACGAGACCCGGCGCCAACAGGCCGAACTCGACGAAATGAGCATCATGCGTTTTGCCCGGGCCCGAACCACGCCGGAGGTCCATCACGCATGAATTTCGTTTTCAATTCCATCAAACGGCTCTGGACGGCCATCTCCATCATGGCGGTATTGAATTTCCTCGTCTTGGCGGGCATGTCCGTCTATGCCTGGCAGCATGGCTGGTTGGAGCCCGCGCGCCTGCGCCGCGCCATGGCCGTCCTCAAAGGCGAGGAACCCCCGCAGCTCCCGTCCCCAACTTCGCAGACCACCGATTCCAAACAAGCCTCCCCCCGATCCAGTGAGCGCATCCGCCGCAACGACCAGATCGAGGAACAACGCAGAATCGAGTTGGCCAGGCGCCGGCGCGAGATCAAAGACGGCTGGAAGCTCCTCGAAGTCCAGCAACTGGCCCTGCTCCAAAAGCGCGAAGCCCTCGAGGAAAAGGAAAAGCAGTTCGAAGCGCGACAAGAGCAGATCGCCCGCAAAGAGGGCGACAGCGGCGTGCAGAGAGAACTGGAGATTCTCTCGGGAATCCCGCCGAAAGCCGCCAAGGAGTTGCTGAAGCAAAAAGACGACGCCGAAGTCGTCCGCATTCTGCTCGCCATGGAGGCCCGCAAGGCCAACAAAATCGTCAAACAGTGCAAGACCAAACAGGAGCGTCTGTGGATCGGACGCATCATGGAGAAACTACATGACCGCGATGCATCACGGGCGGAGGTCCCGGGCGCAGGCACGAAGCACACGCAAGGAGCCTGACCTATGGGTCCCCAGATCAGCCCGGCGGACATCCCGCCGCCGGCAAGAGTCCTCAATATCCCTGCGCATAACTTGTCCGCGCCAGATGCTTCCAGCCGCTTCGACGGCTACCTGGACGAAGCCCGATCACGCGCCGCGGACACTCCCGCCAACACGACAAACAAACCCGCGCCAAAAGACCAGCCCCCCGAGCCGGCCGTAGAGGACAAGAGGTCCAAGACACGGGACACGCCCGACGGCAACGATCAAACGCCGGAGAACCCAACGGGCCCCGCACCCACTGTCGCCCCCCAGACCCCCGTCGTGCCCGCCGTCGCTCCACAGGACGCCGTCCCCGTTCCGACCACGACCACAGCGAACGAGGCTCAGTCCGCTCAGTCGGTAACGCCGACACCGAACACACAGAACCCTGCGCAGACCGCGCCGCCGCCCAACGTCCCGCCCCAACAGACGCTCTCCGTTGCGCCGGATGCCAATCAGCCTGCCGCGCCGTCGCCTCAAGCAGCAGAGACCCCCACCGCTATCCCCCAGCCGACCGCCGATGAAAAAGGCCTCACCCAATCGGCCCGCGATCAACTCGCCACCGCTGCCGACAAAGCATCCCAAAACGCGTCGGACCAGGCCCAGGCCGCCATCCAAGCGACCAAAGACCAGCCACAACAAACCGCCAAAGGCGCTCTATCGCAGATCGCAAATCAATCGGACACCTCCCGCCGCGCCGCCGCATCAGCACCGTCGGATGAAACCCCGCGTCAAGCCACCGCGCACGATTCGCCTCAGCCGCAGCGAATCGGCCCGCCCGCCGACGCTCGTCAACAACGCTTGGTGGATAGTCGCAAGACGGACACGCAGCTTCAACCCATCAAGACCGCCCCCCACCCACAAATCCGCGCAACCAAACGCCTCGCAGTCTCCCCCCAAATCCGCGACGGCCAAGGAGACGGCGCCGCCGCGTCCATTGCCCGGTTCCTCGTCTCCAGCAACGCGTCATCCGGCACTGCCGCGACCAACACGCCCTCCGCGGTCTCATCTCCCGGCGCATCGGGCCTCGTCGCCACCACGGGCACTAACCCCGGAGCCGCTTCGCCCCCGCCCCAAGCCGCCCTGGTCGCCGACCTCTTGGCGGCAAACGTCCAGGGCAGCGACGGGATCGATGGCGCCGCCCGTCTACTCCATGCCTCCGGCAAAGCGGGCCGGTTCAAGGCAACCATGCAGCTCGATCCACCCGAACTGGGCCAACTCAAGGTGCAAATCCAGTTGCACCCTCAAGGCATGAACCTGCAAGTCCATGTCGCCACCCGAGCCGTCGCCAGGCTGATCGAAACCAACCTTGCCAACCTGAAAGACGCCCTCGGCGTACACGGTATCCAAATCGACCGCGCCCACGTCACCGTCCGCACCCCCGCGCACACCCAATCCGATCATCAAACCGCCAACGATCAAGGCGCACCATCCCACGGCCAGTCAGGCCGACAAGCGATGGGCCGGCACGCCGGAGGTGACAACTCACAACGCCATCGAATCATCGACCCGCATCCTGTGGTCGAACTCGACTCCGGCCCCTACGAAAAAAACGTCGCCGCGCCCGGAGGGTTCGGCGCCCAGACCATTCACCAAAACCGACCGACGACGGAGTTGTCGGTCGACTTGGTCGCGTAAACCCATCGCCCCAGACCTAAGAAAGGACCGACCATGAACGTTTCATCCGTCGCAAACACCAACGCAGCGATCGCCGCCCAAACCGCCACCTCACGCGGTTTCGGCGACCTCAAGAGCGAGGACTTCCTCGCCCTGATGATCCAGGAATTACAGTCCCAGGATCCGCTCAACCCCCAGGACACCGGCCAGCTCCTCCAGCAGTTGTCCAACATCCGCCAGATCGAGCAATCCTCCAACTCGAACAAGACGCTCGAAACGCTCTCGCAAACGCTCCAGGCCCTCTCCGCCGGGCAACGCTTCGGTGACCCCACCAACCTGATCGGAAAATACGTCGCCGGCACCACCACCGACCCATCCGGCCAACCCACCGAAGTGCAAGGCGTGGTCATCGGCACGCGCTTCGACCCCCAAGGAAACGCCATCCTCGAACTGCACAACGGCACCTTCATTCCCGCGGATCAAGTCGAACAGATCACCCTCGTCGAAAACCTGCCGCCGGATGTCCTGCAACAACTGCAAGACGAACTGAACGGCACCGCGGCGGGCGGCAGCTCCCCGCTTGCAAAACAAAGAATCGCCGAGAACGCCAACTCCTCCGGTTACCTGCAAGACGCGAACGAGGCCGGAAAGAACCTGTATGTCCCCCCTCAGCGAGGTAGCTCGAATCGCAGAGTGGAGATGATCGCCGAGCTGATCGATTCTCTCCTCTCACCCGGCGTAGGCGTAGGAGTCGGACTCTAATGCACCCGTTGAGCCGCGACCCATCGGGGAGCGCGAAGACCCGTAGGATGGCTCATCAGGCCCATCCTCTCAAAAGCGTAAAACCAATGCAGACTCTGTAAAACGAAAGCACCAAAAAACCTCTCGCCGAACAACGATTAGGAGAACGCGATCATGGGACTCACTTCAGCACTCTTCACCGGA
>Ga0114931_10001255_pt1 | contig 32245 bp, 31 predicted proteins | sample 2SBtaG_FD_89579 | JGI IMG/M metagenome (GOLD analysis project Ga0114931, IMG submission 89579) | Deep subsurface microbial communities from Kolumbo volcano to uncover new lineages of life (NeLLi) - 2SBTROV14_V59a metaG | ecosystem: Environmental > Aquatic > Marine > Volcanic | place: Kolumbo...
ATGCGACGACTGTCATACGACCCGGGGCTGGGTCCCGGCTACGTTCGATCACAGCGCGGTGGCCCCGGGCTCGTGTTCGAGCTGCCATGACGGCATCACGGCCACGGGCAAGAATGCACAGCACTTGCCGACAGTCGCCGATTGTGACGACTGTCATACAACCAATGCATGGATCCCGGCCGTATTCGATCACAGCGCCGTCGCACCCGGTACATGCTCGGGTTGTCATGACGGGAGAACGGCCACGGGCAAGAATGCACAGCATCTGCAGACCACGGGTGAATGCGATGCCTGTCATTCGACTGTCGCATGGATTCCGGCCAATTTCGATCATGCCACGATCACCGGTTCCTGCAGTTCGTGCCACAACGGCTCGACGGCAACCGGAAAAAATTCCGGTCATTTTATTACCTCCCGGGAGTGTAACGTCTGTCATACGACAAATTCCTGGTTACCGAGTATTTTCAGGCATTCGTCTCCGGATTATCCGGGCGATCATCGGGTCCGTCTTGCCTGCACCGATTGTCATGGCGGAAATTCCGAACAGGTGACGTGGTCAAGCCCGGCGTATCAGCCTGATTGCGCGGGTTGTCATGCCAGGAATTTCAAACCCGGGGAGCACAAGAAAACCGAAAATCCGACCACTTTCTATACGGCTGGTGAACTGCGTGACTGCACCGGGGCCTGTCATGTTTATACCAATTCGTCTCTGACCACCATTAAAAAGAGGCGGTCGGGTCCCGAGCACAGGGTGAATGCCAATGAATTCTAGGGCACACATACTTGCCCTCGTGCTGGCCTGTCTGTCGCTCTGGGCGGGTCGACCTGCGGCGGCTGCGGATACGGATACGGTACTGGAGCAGGTGCTGGTCTCCCGGCAGGCCAATACCGCCAGTGTGGAATTACAGTTCGAATGCCGATATCGGTATGTCGATCATTTTCCGTTGACGCAATCCGATCGGCTGCGGATCAAACTCGCTTCGGCTGACCCGTGCGCGCGATTACCGGTATCGACACCGCGTCGCGAAACCCGGCGGCCGGTCGGTCGCGAACTGGCCGACCTGCGCGAAGTGGAATTGATTCGCGATCCGGACGGCTCGGGACTGGTGCTGCTGCACTTCACCCAACCGGTCACTGTGACCGTGAAGCAGCGCGGCGACCTGCGTCGCCTCGTGGTCAGCGTGGAACTGCCGGCCGTCGATCCGGGAGAGCGCGAAGACCGTCTTCCCTCGACAGCACCGGACCTGATGCAACCCGTTATGCCGGCTGTTGCCCCGGATCCGGGGCGGATCGCCAGGGCCAATGCCCGTGCCGAGCAGGCGACGAATGCGACGTTCAGCGCGCCCGGGGTCAGGCCGAAAATGTATGCCATCAACCTGGAGTCTTCGCTGCAGCCGGTCGATTCAGGTTCTCTGAGTCCGGAAATGTTCGCGCCGGGCCTGCAGCTTTACGGCACCGAAGTCGTTATAAACGGGCGGACCTGGCATCGGTTGCGTCTGGGTTTCTTCGAGACGGAAGCGGAGGCGAAGTCGGCGCTGTAGTCGCTGCAGTCCGGGTATCCCCGTGGCTGGGTCGTTCGCGTCCCGGATAAGGAACATGCTGTTGCCGATGCGAACGCGATTGAACCCATCGTTGCCGGCAGGTCCTTGGCCGCAGTGCCGGCAAAGACTTCGGCCGGTGTTGCAGTACCCGCTGCGGCGGCTACCGGCGGGTTAGCGAAGGGGCTTTCGGCAGAACAGATCGATGCCTTGATGCATGAGGCACAGGCCTCGATGCGCTCGGGCGATCACGATCGCGCCATACAGATCTATACGAAAGTCTTGCGCGAGCCGGAGCATGCGGCATCGCGCAGGGCACAGGAATTGATCGGACTGGCGCGGGAGCGCAAGGGGCAGACTGCCCAGGCGGTCATGGAATATCGTCGCTACCTGATGCTGTATCCCGATGACGAGGGTGCGGCGCGCGTTCGTCAGCGACTCGCCGGGTTAACGGCTGTACGCGCCGCATCGACAGACAAGCTGGTCGTGACCCGGAAAAAACGATCCGCTCCCGCCAGTCGCTGGGATATTTATGGCGGGCTCGCCCAGTATTATCGCCGCGACGCCAGTCAATTCGACGGCGGAGACCAGGTCGTCAGCCAGTCGTCGTTGCTGACGGACTTCGATCTGATCACCCGGCGGAGCGGCGACCGGCTGGATTTTTCCAGCCGCGTGACGCTGGGAAATCTCTATGACATGCTCGGCGGAAAAGGTCCGGGAAACAGTACGCGTATCTATTACCTGTATGCCGACCTCGTCGATAATCGGTGGGACTGGTCGGCTCGCATTGGCCGCCAGTCATTGCGAGGCGGAGGTGTCCTGGGCCGTTTCGACGGCGCCAACGTATCGTGGCAATGGCGTCCGGACGTACGTTTCAACGTGATGTCGGGTTTCCCGGTCGATTCGTCGATAGACAGCATCGATACGGACCGGGTGTTCTACGGGGTCAGCACCGATCTCACCGATGTGTTCGATACGGTGGATGTCAGTGTTTTCTATAACACCCAGTTTGTAAACGGCATAGACGACCGGCAGGCAGTGGGCGGGGAAGTGCGATATTTCGATTCTGCGCGTTCGTTAATCGCGCTGATCGACTATGATATTTCTTATGGCGAAATGAATAGCTTCGTCGTACTCGGTAACTGGGCCTTTCCCAATCGGGTCACATTGAATGCGATGGCTGATTTTCGCAAGAGTCCGTTGCTCACAACACGCAACGCATTGATCGGCCAGGGTGCGACAACGCTCGATAATCTGGTCGTGTTATTCGGCGAGAAGGAAGTGCGTCAACTGGCCAGGGATCGCACCGGTGATTTGCGAACCTACTCGGCCGGGGTTTCCTTGCCGCTTTTTGACCGGTTTCAGTTGAATACCGATATAAGCGTTGTCGATTATTCCGGTACTGTCGAGTCGGGCGGCGTGAGCGCCATACCGGACTCCGGCGGGAGTGTTTATTACTCGATGATGCTGATCGGATCCGGGCTGCTACAGGCGGGAGATCGGTCACTGGTCGGAATCGGTTATTCGGACGGTAATGGCGCGACCACGACCACGCTGTCACTCGATACGCGCTATCCGGTCGGCAGAGGGTTCAGGATAAACCCGCGCGTTCGCCTCTCTTTTCGCCAGGTGGACGGGACAAATTCCGAGCGATGGCTTGCAACGCCGTCGTTGCGGACTTTTTATCGTTTTGCCAGGCACTATGAATTCGAGCTGGAAGTCGGCGGCGAGTGGTCCAGTCAGAAAACCAATGGCACGACATCCGATTACAACGCTTACTTCATTTACGCAGGCTACCGGGCGGATTTCTGATGTTCTTTCATGCGTCAAACGTGCTGTCCCGGCTTTCCCGAATCAGGTCGGTGGGCCTGATCTGCTTCGTCTTCCTCGCCGGTTGCATGCAGGTGTCGCACACGGAGCGCGTTATCCAGTATTTCGAGCCGTCGAGCGGGGCCACGATCACGACCCTGTCGATGCCGTTCTCCTTTTACAGGAAAGAACCGTTGCTGGCCGCCAATTCCAGGGATTATATTTACGTCGGCCCACTCGAGATCAATCGAGCCGGCCACCGGGAATATTATCTTTGGTTACATTATTGCAGTACGATTGATCGTTCCCGCAATGCTCGTGTGGTTGCCCCGAACGGGATTTTCCTGTTTCCGGATGGCCGGCCGATGGAAATGCTCCGGGTCCGCATGACTCCGTTGGGCAGATTTTCCAAAGCCGAACCCTATGCCGTGCCTGTTGTCGGCGGTCATACGCTTTATTACCGGGTGACGGGAGATCAGCTGCAGATCCTGGCCCGGGCGGAGGAGATCCGGATTGTTGCCGAGGATGGTTCGACCAAGACAGATGAGTACACGGTATGGAACGGTGCTGAAAACGGCTTCAAGGCGTTCGCAAATTATCTCAGGGATGATGCCGATATCGTGTTCGCGGCAGTGCAATGAATGAAGATGTCAAATCCACCGTCCTGAGAGCGTTTCGTCTGCTGTTGCAGCCGATTGTCCGGATGCTCGTGCAGAGCGGCGTGACCTGGAAAGAGGCGGCCGACGTTTGCAAAACCACCTTTGTCGAAGTTGCCACCAAAGAATTCGGCCTGTACGGCCGCCCGACCAATATATCCCGCGTGGCGATCATGACGGGGCTCAGTCGTCGTGACGTGAGCCGGATTCGCAAGATACTGGCCGACGAGCAGCCCGTCGATTTCGGTTCCATGAATACCGCAACCCGGTTGCTGACCGGCTGGCACCTGGATGGCGCCTATCTGGATGCTTCGGGCAAACCCCGCGTACTTCCTTTTTCGGGGAACGAACCAGATTTCAGCGGGCTCGTTCGAAAATATGGCGGCGATATCGCCCCGGTAACGATGTCCAGGGAATTACAGAGGGTCGGCGCCGTGCGGGAACAAGAAGACGGGTCTCTGCAGGTATTAAAGCGGTTTTACATGCCGCTGGCGATCGATTCCGGTGCCGTATTGCGCGGTGGCAGCGTGTTGAGAGATCTGGGCAATACGATCGATTACAACCTGGTGCGCGACCCGGAGGCTCCGACCCGTTTCGAGGGCCGGGCGACGAATGCAAATGTGCGCGCGACCGATGCGGCGGAATTCAGGGACTTCCTGGAGGTGGAAGGACAGTCATTTCTCGAACGGATCGATGAGTGGCTCGCTCACCACGAACCCTCCACGGAAACGCGACGGAAATTTAAAACTACGCGACTCGGCATCGGGATCTACCAGATCCAGGATGACGAAAAATGATGGAGCGATGCAGATGAGCAGGTTAAGCGGCATTCTTCTTTCGTCACTACTTTGTGCGGCGGCGATTCTGCCCGGATGCAGTCCGGGCGGAGGTGTTGTTGCGGGGATCGACAGGGGCGGGCTCCGCGGCGTTTACGGACCGGTTTCCGGGTTCGGGAGCGTGGTCGTCAACGGCGTGCACTACGATACGACATCGGCTGCGATCAGCGTCAACGGTCTGCCTGCCACCGAGGCCGACCTCGAAGTCGGCTATGTGGTGACAATTCAGGCAGATATTCCGCAGGATGGCACCACTCCCAAGGCCGTCAGCATCGATTTCGGTCACAACGTCATCGGGCCGATGTCGGCTGTTTCCGTGACCGGGAACCGGATAACGGTTTTCGGACAGGAAGTCGTGATCGACGGTTCGACATCCTGGGGTCCCGGTATTGTGCCGGCGTCCGTTGACGGGCTGGCCTTGCTCCCGGCAGGTACGATCATGCGGGTCAGCGGATTTGTCGCTGCGGATGGAAGTATCCTGGCGACTCGCATCGAAGTGGGCGCTGCCGGAACGGACTTTGAGGTCACGGGTATCGCCACGAACGTGGATACCGCCGCCCGAACCCTCCAGGTCGGTGGGCTGGTCGTGGATTATTCGGCGGCAAGCCTGCAGAACTTTCCCGCCGGAGAGCCCGGCAACGGCAACCGAATCAAGGCAGAAGGCAATTCACTGGATGCCGGCGGAGCACTCTTGGCAAACGAGTTGAAACTCGACGAAATTCAGCTGCAGGGTGATGCGGGTGACGAAGGGGAAGTCGAAGGTCTGATCACGGCATTCGTTTCGCCCGCACAGTTCAGTGTATCCGGTATTGCGGTCAGCACGGACGCCACGACGGTTTTCGAGAACGGCGATGCCACGCTTCTTGGCCCGGACATTCGCATCGAGGCGGAAGGGCAGCTGGACGGCAACGGCGTGCTGAAGGCAGCCAAAGTGACATTCAGTCCCGAAGGTTCGTTGCACATAGAAGCAACCGTCGATTCGGTCAATCCGCTGGTGGTGCTCGGGATTTCCATCGAGACGGATAATTTGACCAGTTTCGAAGATGCGTCACCGGCCGAGTTGAGACCGTTCCACCTTGCTGATATCAATCCGGGCGATCCGTTGCGCATTACGGGTTTCGAGTCATCGACGACGCCGGATACCGTTCACGCAACCGGCATCACCCGCACTGAACCACTGGAAGAACTGCAGCTTACGGGTATTGCCGAGAATGTCGTGGCGCCGGGATTTTCGATACTCGGTGTCCCGGTGATTACCGATGGCAATACGTCGCTCGAACCCGATTTCTTTGCCACGGCGCAAGGGCGTCTCGTCGAAGTTGAAGGCAGCACGACCGGCGGATCGTTCTTGGCCCAGAAGGTCGAATTCAAGGATTAGCGGTCCGGGGTTGCCGGGCCGCTAGTTCAGTGCGTCCTGCATGTCCAGGATCTCATCGCGTGAGGCAGCCATGAGATCCAGGAAATTCCGGTCTCCGATGCAGACGGACCCGAGAATGTCGTCGGCTTCGGGATGTTCCTCGCGCAACAGGGGGTCGTTTTCCAGCCGGTCCCGGAGCTTGGCGGCTGCAATCAGCTTCGTCAATGGCGCCATGCCCTCGGCTGATGCGTCGAGCAGCTGATCCTGCGCAGACACGGCCGTACAGATTTCCTGCGGAAATTTCCACGCGACCAGTACAGCAGAGGAGATCGGCCCGGAGTACTCGCCTACGGTCTCCTGATAGTCCAGATTCTGCATCAGTGAAGGTTTGTTCTTCTGGACATTGACCAGGATGTAAAGGTTGCCGATTTGATGTACCAGGCCTGCCAATATCGCACGATCGGTCGGGATTTCCGGCAGGCTTCTGGCAATCACGCATGAAATTGCGGCTACGTAGTTACTGCAACGCCAGATTTCCTTCAGCTCGCTTTTGATCGGAGCCAGGTACGTTTCCTGTTCGGCCTGATTGATGGCAAATGCCATGGAAATGCTGCGCACCAGGGTGGATCCGAGCCGGCCGAGCGCTACATTCAGATTGTTGATTTCCATGCCGCGCGTATTGAATGCAGCGGCATTTGCAGCTCTGAGCAGTTTTGCGGTCAGGACCGGATCGGAATTGATAACGTCGGCGATATCCTTCATTGAAACGTTGTCGTCGGCCAACAGGATCTGCAGTTTCTGAACCACGTCCGGAAAACCCGGGAGCTCCAGGTTTTCTTCATCGATTTCGGCGGTCAATTGCTCCAGGTATTGGGCTGCGCCGTTGTCCTGATCCATCTCAGATTCTCCGAAGGGGGCCAATCGGTTGCGGCCGCTATTAGCACCGAATCTTGCACATTGTGATATCTGGTATCCACGAAGCGGATCACAAAATGTATTTGCGCCGATTGCTTTCACCCGGCAAGCCCGCCATTCATCAGGTCTTCAATAAAATATGCAGCCAGTTCATGGCGCCCGGCATAGCCCGATTTCGCATAAATGCCGCCCGTTTGCTGGCGTATCGTTTTTTCCTTGACCTGGCGGACGACGGAAATTTCCCGCATGGAAATGCCTTATTAAAAAGAAACACTTCGCATTGCGCGCACAAACTCCCATGGAGAAAACTGGTTGTGCATGACTGCCAGCGGTTAGCCGGCAAGATCGAGACCAGGGGCTGGGCAGGGCAGCCTGGGGCATATGTCCGATTGATGCCGGCGGCTCGTCACCATCCGCCGCCGCCGCCGCCGCCACCACCACCGCCGGAAAATCCGCCGCCGCCGCTGCCCGAGCTCGAACCCGGGGCATGGACCGAAGAGGCGACGGCAGCGCCCAGGCCCGTGCCGAGACTGCGAGTGAACATGCCCGTCTGGCCCGGGCGCCATGCACTGCCGCGATACCAGGGCGGGCGATAGCCGTTTTCGTCACCGGTTGCGCTGGCGGCAGCCAGTATCGATGCAAATTTTTCACCCCACTCGTTTTCGACATCCAGCGCCAGGGCATAGGGCAGATATTTTTCGAACAGTTCGGGCGTTTTTTCAGGTGGATTCAGCAGATTCAGCCGTTCCTGCTCGGCGATGCCCAGGTACATGCGAAAACCCTCGATTTCATCCATGATCGATCGCCCCGCCCGTGTCGGTCGTTTCAACAGGAAAAAGAACAGGATATTCAGCGCGCCCAGCAGCGCAAAAGATATCGACTGTACGGGGCTGGCCACGATTTGCAGACCGACAGCGCCCAGGCCGCTAAAGCCTGTGAACACGATGAAAAAACCGATTTGCAAAACCAGTACGGCAAGCCTGGAAGCGGGCAGGGACCGAAACGGCATGGCCTTGAATGTCGGGTCGCTGTCATCTCCCCAGAAATGCAGGACGATGTAAACGACGATACTGCTGACAATTGCGATCGGCAGCCCGGTGAAAATGGCGGCCCCGCCGCCATTGATGGCAGCCAGCAGAATAACAGCGGTACTGAGCAGCATTCCGAGAACAAAAAATACCGTATTGCGCTGAAAATGCGCCTTTTCGTATTCGACCACGAGGCTCTCGCGCAGGCTGCGAACACTCTTGCTGAGTTGTTTGTGATTCTCGTTGTCCAGCAGGATCGAGTCATCGGTCAGCAGCAATTGCCTGGCGACGCGACGCTCTCCGCGTGACAGGTCTGCGAGGCTTGCATGAGCCTGTCGCCTGAGGCGATAGGAGCGATCCTCTTCTTCGATGGACAGGAATCCCTTGACCGCCATCTGGATCAGCGCAGCCGAGAATGCTTTCCGGTCGAATGACATCAGGCGGATGAATCGGACTGCGGCCGGCGACAGGCCGGCCGGTGGCAAAAACCTCGGAATGATCGTGGCGCTTTGCGGGTCCCTTCCAAAACGCCGCCATACGACCAGGTAGTAGGCCAGAACCAGCGCGGTACCGATCAGCGCAATGCCGCTTGCCGCATTATCGTCGAGGAACCACTGCGCCCGGGTCGCGCCGTCAGGTTCGCTGACATAGCCCTTGGGCCAGGCGACGGCAATCGTCAGGGCTTCGCCGGGCGCCAGCGGACGGGTCGTGCGAAATACGCGTATGCCGGTCTGCGATTCGATCTGAAAATTCGTGCCGCTTTCGCCCTGTCGCCCGGTATACGCAGCGTCCTGTACGACTCGTGCGCCGGCGGGCAGATGCACTGTGGCGACGGCTTCATCGATCGGGAAGCCCCAGCCGTTACCGGTTACATTCCAGTACAGCTCGTCATATTGATCGAAAAAACCGAGCTGCCGGGTCGTGCGGTAAGTGATTTCATAGACGTGCAGATCCGGTGCAAGAAGCCGGTTTGCGTTGCCGATACGCACGCGGATGCCGTTGCGCAGGGTTTCAATCGTCCAGTTCTCGGGCGCACCGTCACGGCGCACACCCAGCACGTCGAAGCGCACACGGATGCGGTTACCCAGGCGATCCTTGTAGGTGGTCGGGAAATCCCGGTAGATGCCGCGACGGATGTTGCGGCCCTCTGCGCGTACCTCGATCGTTTCGATGACGTTGAGCGAAGCATCCGGATTGATCGTGATGTCGCTGGCGTACCGGATGATACGTTCGTCGGCCGATGCCGGGGAGGCCAGCAGCACACAGGCAAACGCGGCGAGCAGGCAGTGCGGCGTCAACCGGAACATCAGAAAGTCAGTTCTCGAATGAGACCTTTGGCACGGCCCGGTCACGGGCATCGTCGAGCTCAAAAAATTTCGCGGTCGCAAACGAAAACATATTGGCAATGATTTTGCTCGGGAACGATTCGACGAGGATGTTCATGTTGCGTACCGTGCCGTTGTAATAACGACGCGCCAGCTGGATCTTGTCCTCGATATCGCTCAAATCGTCCTGCAGGTCGATAAAGTTCTGGTTTGCCTTCAGGTCCGGATAGGCCTCGGCAACTGCAAACAATCGGCCCAGTGCGGCCGTCAACTCGCCCTCCTTGTGCGCGCGTTCGCCGATATCTGTGATGGACATCGCCTGGGTACGAAGTTTCGTTACTTCTTCGAATGCGGTGCGTTCATGGGTTGCATATCCCTTGACGGTTTCGACGAGGTTCGGAACCAGGTTTGCCCGGCGCTTGAGCTGGGTTTCAATGCCGCTCCAGCCTTCGTCGACCAGATTCTTGTTGCGGACCAGCTTGTTGTAAATCGAAATACCATACAGCGCGGCAGCGGCGACGAGAGCCAGAAGAATATAGAATGTCGACATTGATTTCGCTCCGGTTCGATCGTGCGCAGCTTCCGCGCGACCAAAAGATCATACCAGTTTCGGCGTAAATACCCGGGTCAGATCTTCGGCGGAGAATCCGCCGGTATCGCGTCCATCGGTTGCAAACCGGTACAACACGGCCGAGAAGATGCCTTGCAACGTGGCCTGTAGCAGGCCAATGACGATCAACCCGAGGCCGCAGGCGATAGCCATGCCGACGATCAGCGCCATGTTGCCGGTCGAAAACACGAGACTCACCAGGACGCCGGCGATGATGAAGGCCAGCATCCAGACACCCATGAAAATAAGCCCGATACCTGCATTTGTGATGATGTTTTCGCCCCATGTCTGTTTGAGCAGCGTCGCGCTCTCCCGGACTGCCTCGACGGGTCCGATGTCGCGACTGACGAGCACCGGCACCGTCAGGAAACTCGCGGCGGTCCAGGCCATGCCGAACAGGCCGATGATCATGCGCCCGAGCAGACCGAAGCGTTCCCCGACGGCGCGCAGCAAGACGCCGACAGTTGCCGCGATCATCGCATAACCGAAAATTTGCGCCGCCTTCGACCAGGCGATGCGCAGGCCATCCCGGACGGTCGGATCGCCGCCTTCCATGCGGATCAATGCAGCTCCGACCAGTGCGGTATTAAAGAAAAAGATGACGAAGTACTCGGCCAGGTAGAGCAATCCGAACGTCAGCGCACTGAACGAAGACTGTTCGCCCTGCGTCGGGAGATTCAGGGCAAGCAGCGGAATGAAAGAGATGAGTACGAGAAAAGCGGTGCACGACGACAGCAGCGGAAAAACCATCAATTCGCGGTCTTGCTGCAGAATTGCTGCACTGTGTCGGACCATTTGCCAGCTGCGCGAGAACCGACCGACCATGATATATCCTCTTCTGTGAATGCAGGGTTGAGCCTAACATGTCCGCCCGATAAGGGTTGTGACAGGATTGGTGCCGGATGCCCATGAAAAACCGATTGACAATCGGTTTTTCATGGGCGCATACTCCGTGCATCTTCCGGAGCAAAGGATGCGACATGACTCTGCGACGGCCATGGCTGGGCGAACTCGAGGTTGGCGTGCTGGAATTTATCTGGGAAAACGGTTCGGCGGACGCAAAACAGGTCCATTCTGCCATCGGCGGCATCAGGAACATATCTTTGAATACCGTACAATCTGCGCTCGAACGATTATTCCGCAAGAACCTGTTGCGGCGGGAAAAGATCAGTCATGCCTTCGTTTATTCAGCCGCAGTCACTCGCGATGGTCTGCTGTCGAACCTGATTGGCGATGTCGTGCATTCGGTCGCGAACGGCAGTTCGGATTCAATGCTGGCGGCATTTGTCGATATTGCCGAGCGGGCCGACGAAAAAAACCTCCTGCGCCTGGAAAAACTGATTGCGGAGCGACGGGCACATCCCCGACGAAAAGGGGAGCGTGAATCATGAGCGCCGGACTGGCATTCTGGTGTTTTATGACGCTGGCCTCGATTTTTGTGGTTGCGCTGCTGAGTGCGGCGTTGTATCCGCTGTTGCGTTCCGGCCTGGGCACCATACGCCCCGCCCTGCGCGCCAATATCCTGCTGGGCTGGTGCGTGACGCCGATTGGACTTGGAGTGATCATTGCTTTAGCGCCGTGGGTTCTCGGTGCAATGGGCCTCGCTCCGGCCGAATGCGGCCGGCTCGGCGATGTAGCCCTGCCTGTCTGCGGACCTGATTGCGTCATCGGCCCTGTATTTCCGACAATGATCGACCTCTTCCTGCTCGCACCGTTTGCAGGGTTCATTGTCTGGACCGTGCGAAGGTTTCGTGTTGCAGCCGAACTGAATACCCGGATTGGTTCGCTGGTTTCGATCGGTCAGCCTTACGATGAAAACGATGTCGTGATTTTCGACAACGATGAACCGCTGGCCTTTTGTGCGGGCTGGTTTCGCAGTCGAATCGTGATTGCATCATGTCTGCAGAAACAGTTGTCGGAGGATCAAATGCGTGCAGTACTGGCTCACGAGCGGGCTCACGCGAACCGCCATGATGCCTTTCGTTATTTCATTGCGGAGATAACCTCCTCGGTCCACCTGCCTTGGGTCAGGACATCGCTGCTGGACGATTTAAGGCTGGCGACGGAACAGGCGTGTGATGAGATTGCGGTTCAGGCCGATGGGGACAGGCTTGGTATGGCCGAGACGCTGCTGAAAGTCGAACGCCTGTTCGACCGGAGAACGCCGGGTCCGGCCGTGCCGGTACATTTGCTCGCCGGCGATCTCGAGGCCCGTGTCGAGGCGCTGCTCGGCAACGGGCGGTGCCCGGCGGGTCGATGGCGACGGATGTGGCTGGCCGGTGCCGCCTTCTGCGGCGTGGCTGCGATTGTCAGCGCCGTGCCGCTGCACGAGTGGATGGGATCTTTTCTGGTTTATGTGCAGGGCTGATGTTCGCTTACCCTGATCGATATTCCTGCCGGGACACCGGCGGTCGGCTTTTTCACGCGTAACAGAAGAATTTTTCAGGAGAAATGGATATGAGTTCCAGAAATACCGTTTTCGCAATATTGCTTTTCTGTTTTGCAGCCGTCACACAGGCCGCAACGGATTTTTCAGGTACCTGGGTGATGAATGCGAAGAAGGGAGAGAATCTTGGCATGATGTCGGCGCTCAACGAAACGCTCGTTGTGACACAAACAGATGATCAATTGATATTCGACTTTACCGATGTTTTCCGGGGAAAAACATCGACTCGCCAGGTCAAGCTGGACCTGACGGGTGCGGCTGCCGATAATTTTGCCGCAATGGGTGATCCGAGCAAGACCGAATCGAAGTGGAACGGCGACAAGCTCGTAACGACCTGGACCACTGCGAGCGCCATTCCCGGCGCACAAGTCGTGCGCACTGAAACCCATGCCCTGAACACGGATGGAACGGTGATGACCGTGACGATTGAACGGGCCAATCGTCCGACCATGGTCCTGGTATACGAGAAGCAGTAATGAAAGGGGTTCTCGCCGCCGTCATCTTCTTTGCGGTGGTGATTGCCGGGGGTGTCTACTGGAAAACGGCACTCGATACCGACGATGTTGTCCGCGGCGAAACCACTTACGCGGTTGCCGAGCGTCGCACGATCGCATCGGCGGTACTGGCGACCGGGATCATTCGTTTGCGAGTGGGCGCCGAAGTGCGCGTCGGCTCGCAGTTATCCGGGATAGTAAAGGAACTCAATGTTACGGTGGGTTCCCGGATTAAAAAAGGTGATGTGATTGCGCGTATCGATTCACGCAGTCTCGAGGCACGGCTGGCACAGGCACAGGCACAGGTTCGCGTATTCGAGCAGGAAGTCGAACGGGCACGGATCGAATTATCGCGTGCGCAACGTCTGGACGTGAAAAAGCTGGTTGCACGTACCGAGGTCGAGGACCGAAAGCTCGATCTGGCCGAGGCGCGTGCGCGACTCGAGAAGTCCCGCCGGGATGCAGAGGTCGTCGAGACGGATCTCGGCTATGCCGTCATCCGGGCGCCGATCGCCGGTACGATTGCATCGGTCACGACGCAGGAGGGCGAGACGGTGGCGGCATCGTTTACAACACCGACTTTCGTGACCATTATCGCCGACAACGCACTCGAGGTCGTGGCAATGGTCGACGAAACGGACATCGGTGCCGTCGAAACCGGCAATGCCGTCACGTTCACGGTGGAGTCCTATCCGGCCATGGAATTTAACGGGACCGTCAAGCAAATTGCACCGAAAGGGGCGATTATTTCCGGGGTCGTTAATTTTGAAGTCATGATAGACATCGAATCCGATGCTTCCGTCCTGAAGCCAGATATGACGGCCAACGTATCGATCCGTACAGCCGAACGGGAGGCAGTCGTCTTACCGGCCGGTGCCGTATTGCGCGACGGTTTCGCACGTTATGTGCTCATTGACAAAGGCGGTGAACTGGAACGCCGTCCGGTTACGATTGGCACGCGCGATGGTGGTTTCACCGAGATTCGCCAGGGGCTTTCACCCGGTGACCGCGTTGCAATCTTGCCGCAAACCGCCGCCGGCCGGTCGACACGGGGGTAAAGGATGGCGGGCATGATCGAAGTCGAGAATCTCGAAAAGACTTACCGGCGAGGTGACGGTACGCCGGTCCGGGCATTGAAAGACATCACGTTCAGCATCGACGAAGGCGAATTCGTGACAGTGCGCGGCGCATCCGGTTCAGGGAAGTCATCACTGCTCAATATTCTCGGCTGCCTGGATACGCCGACATCGGGCGTGTACCGGCTGGGCGGGGAGGACGTATCCGGCTATTCGGATGAGCAGCGTTCACGACTTCGCTGTCGCCGGATCGGTTTTGTATTTCAGACTTTCAATCTGTTGCCGCGCACGACCGCACTGGAGAACGTGGAAGTTCCCGCCCTGTACCGTGGCGGGCATATTGACGTGGACAAGGCCAGGGCCCTGCTCGACCGGGTCGGTCTGGGCGAGCGTAGCGGACATTTCGTGACCGAGCTGTCGGGCGGCGAGCAGCAACGGGTCGCCATTGCACGGGCGTTGATGAACGATCCGCCGTTGCTGCTGGCAGACGAACCGACCGGCAACCTGGATTCCGCCGCCGGCCGGTCGATCATGCAGCTGCTGAGCGAGTTACACGCCGAGGGGAGAACGATTATTCTCGTGACGCACGACGAACCGACGGCTGCGTATGCGCAGCGCGAATTACTGATTCGCGATGGCGTGATTGCGACCGATCGCCGTCAATCCGCATCGCAGACGGCCACGGAGCAGGCCCGCCGATGAGGATCACACAGGCATTCAGGCTGGCCCTGCGCACGTTGATTCGCAACCCGTTGCGCAGCTTCTTCATGATGCTCGGCATCACCGTCGGCATCGCGTCATTGACGGCGATGGCCTCGCTCGGTGCGGCAACCCGGCAGGAAACGCTGCGCCAGTTCAAACGCATGGTCGGCACCTACGATGTCATCAATATCGTGCCCGGTGCGGCGAGTACCCGCGGCATGCCGTCGTTGACGACGGTCGAACCGAGCCTGAAGTTTTCCGATGCCGCCGCCATTGCCGACGAGGCGGATGGCGTGTTGCAGGTTGCCGAAGTGCAGAATGCCTTTGATATCGATGTCAAGTATCGTGACAAGACAACCGTTTCGGCGATCTACGGCATTTCGGCCAACTGGCTGGAAATGCGCAGTTATTTTATCGAGACCGGCGACGTGATTACGCAGGAAGATATTGCCGGCGTGGCGCGTGTCGCGGTGATCGGCCAGGATATCGTGACCGGATTGTTTGCAAACGAAAATCCGCTGGGCAAGCAGGTGCGTATCGGCAATGTGCCGTTTCAGGTCAAGGGCGTCCTCGTATCGCGCGGAGCCGGTCCGGGCGGCAGCAGCCTCGATGGCGTGATCTTCATACCGGTCACGACGGCCTCCCGGCGCCTGTTCAACCGGGATTACCTGACGACGATCACGGCCCAGCTGGAAAATCCGCAGCGGCCCGAACCGGCGATCGAGTCGATCAAGGCGGTGTTGAGGGAACGCCATGGGATCATTCCGCCCGGTGAGGATGATTTTACGATCTCCGATTCACGCGCCAATGCCGAACAGGTTGCCGAGGTCAGTTCGACGCTCGGTACGATTCTGACGGGCGTTGCGGTGATCGCAATGATTATCGGGGGTACGGTCATCATGAGCCTGATGTTGATCGCCGTCTCAGAGCGACGCCGGGAAATCGGCGTCCGGCGAGCGGTCGGCGCAACGCGCCGGGATGTCATGATGCAGTTCCTGATCGAAGCGGCCACGGTATCGGTCATCGGGGGACTGGCAGGTATCGCGCTGGGCACAGGGGGGGCGGTGCTGACCGCGATCCGGCAGGATCTGCCGCCGGTCCTGCTCTGGAACGTGATCGGGATTGCAGTCGTCGTGTCGGTGGGCATTGGTCTCGTATTCGGCCTGCAACCGGCCTGGAAGGCCGCAAATATCGATCCGATCGATGCCCTGAGTTCATAACGGTGAGTCGTACCCGCCTGTATCTGATGCAGAGCGGCTGGCGTCAGTTGCGGCGTTTCCGGCTGCGTTCGATGCTCGTGATCTGCTGTGCGGCGCTCGGTGTTGCCGGGGCGATCACTGCCGTGAACTATGCATCGGCCGGGCAGCAGCAGGTTCTCGAACAGATCCGCAGGCTGGGGACAAACCTCGTTGTGGTATCTGCGAAACAGAGCCGGTCCGTTGCCGGCCGGGAACGGACCGGTACGATCGTCACGACGCTCGTCGAGGCAGACTACATCGCGTTGCGTCGTGAACTGCTCGGACCGGTTCGCTCGTCTGCGCGCGTTTCCGCGCCTTTGCGCCTCAAAGCCGGGTTTCTGTCGAAAGTCTCGCCGGTTGTCGGCGTCGAGCCGGACTACTTTCCGATGAAGTCGTGGGAACTGACCAGCGGCCGTTATTTCGATACCGGTGAAATCAGGCACTCGGCACGTGTCGCATTACTCGGCCACACGACTGCAAGCGACCTGTTCGGCGATGCATCGCCGATTGGCGAACGACTGTTCATCAATCGGGTACCGTTCGAAGTCATCGGCGTACTCGCCGAACGCGGCTCGGGTCTCGATAACACGAACGAGGACGGCCAGGTTTTCGTCCCGCTGACTTCTGCCATGCGCCGCCTGCTGAATGTCGATTACTACACTTCCATCCTGTTCGAGATTCCGGATGTTCGTGACATGGCACAGGCCGAGGGCGGCATCGCCGCTTTACTGCGTACGCGACACCGCATCTCGCGTTCCCGTCCCGATGATTTCCAGGTACAGAGCCAGCGCGAATTGATCGATACGCAGCTGGCATCGAGTGAGCGACTTGGCTTTCTCGTGCGCTGGGTAGGTTTCAGCGCACTGATCGTAGCCGGACTGGGCATACTCGCAATTGCCTGGATCGCGGTCCGCGACCGGACCAGGGAAATCGGCACGCGCCGGGCGCTCGGTGCAACGGCACCGGATATTTTTTTTCAATTTATTTTCGAGGCCACCGTACTGGCGACCTTCGGCGTGATGCTCGGATTCGGGTTCGGCTGGTGGGCCAGTCGTCTGACGGCCGAGCAGTCCGGGCTCGTGTTCGTGTTCGATTCATTCAACGCAGCGGTGGCGATGATCATGGCATTCGTTCTGAACCTGTTGTTTGCAAGCTGGCCCGCGTTACGTGCGGCGCGAATGGACCCGATTCGGGCATTACAGCACGAGTAGAAGACAAAGGACGCAGGAAAATCTGGTGTAAGATATGAGCATGCATCCCCCGCAGGCGCCGTTCAATAATTTTCGCGACTATATCGCAGCCCTGGATGCGCATGGACTGGTGGTCAGGATTCCCCGTGCCGACCAGGACGCCTATGAAGCGACGGCGCTGTGGTACCGGTTTCGCGATCAGCACGGCATGGACGGTGCGCCGACGCTGGTTTTCGATGAATTGCGCATCGGCGGGAAGTGGCTTCGCGGTCCGCTGATAGTCAATGAGAGCGGCCACATGTATGCGGAATGCCTGGCATTCGGCCTCGAACCGGTCGATGAAGGCCCGGTTATCAAGGAGTCATTTGCCAGTTATCGCAAGGCACGCGACCATTTCGAGCAGATTGTCGCTGCCAACGGCGGCCGTTACCCGATGATCGAGCCCGTCGAGGTGTCCTCCGATGATGCACCGTGCCGGGAGGTCGTTCGCACCGGCGACCAAATCGATCTGACGGTCTTCCCGTTCATCCAGGGCAATCCGGGCGATGCGGGCCGGTACATCACGACGGGTATGGTGTTTACCCGTGATCCGGAGCAGGGCACTAACTTCGGTACTTATCGATGTCACCTGCGCGGTCCGCGCGAGATCGGTGTGAATTCCGAGCCCGGACAAACCGGTTTCAGGCATTTGATGGCCGCCAGGCAACGGGGGGAAAAGATTGCCCGCGTCTCTATCGCGCTGACCGCCGACCCGTATCTGTGGATCGTCAGCGGCAACCGCATGGTCAACCGCAGCGCGGGGCCGGTCGATGAGATTGCCGTGGCCGGCGGCCTGGCCGGCCGGCCGGTCGAAGTGGTCGAGAGCCTGACCAATGAGCACCGTGTACCCGCACAGGCGGAAATGATCATAGAGGGCGAGATACCGCTCGACGAGCTTCGGCCGGAGGGCCCATACGCCGAAATGGCCGGTTACCTGAGCGGAACCAAGGAAAAACAATTCTGGATGCGCGTGACGGCAATCAGTCATCGCCGCGATCCGTGGATCATGCATAATTTTACCGGGGCACAGCGCGGTACGCTCACGGCGGCCAGTCACGCGCTGCCGCTGGCCGCATTGCGCAGGGAGATTCCGCAGATCGTCGATTATTTCAGCGACAATCGTGCTGTCGGCGTGACCTTCGTCAGTATTCGCAAGACGCAACCGCACCAGGGGCTGGAGATTGCACGCCGGGTTGCCGAGAAAAATTTCTTTGCCAAGGTTGTCATCGTCGTGGACGAAGATCTGGACATTACCAGCGAGGAGCAGATGTTCGCGGCCCTGGGCACCCGCTGGCAACCGGCCAGTGCTACCCATGTCTATGAATCCCTGCCGGGATTGCCGCTCGATCCCAGTGCGATTCAGCGTGGCAAGACCAGCAAGATCGCCATCGATGCAACGCGCCAATGGCCGCAGGAGGGAGGTCGGGAGGATTTCCCGCCGATGAGCCGAAGCCTGCTCGAGTCCAGTGCGTCCGGGGCATTCGCGACTGTGGACGAACGCTGGGGCGAGCTCATCAGAAATTGGCGGGCCAAGTAAAAGCCCCGGGCGGTGATGGCCGATGCCGGTTCCGTCGCAAGCCGGTGTTTTTCGATATTTTCATCATGAATGAGCGGCATAAGAGAAACAGCATGGCGTTGTTATCCGGTTGCCGGAGCACTGCGCATTCGCTGGTCTTTGTCCTGATCGTCATGTTTGCTTCCGGCAACGTATCTGTCAGGGCCGATGATCTGCGTGTTGCAGTCGCGTCGAATTTTGCCGGTGTGGCACAGAAGCTCGGCCGGCAATTCGAAAGGGAAACCGGACATGACGTGACGCTGGTATTCGGGTCAACCGGCAAGCTCTATGCACAAATTCTCAATGGTGCACCGTTCGATATTTTTCTGGCTGCCGATGCCGAGCGGCCGAGGCTGCTGGAGAAGCAGGGAAAAATTATTACCGGTACGCGTCATACTTATGCCGTTGGCCGGATCGTGTTGTGGAGCGCCGACGATACATTCGTAGATCCTGAAGGCACCGTACTCGGCCGGGGGCAGTTTCACCGCCTGGCCATTGCCGATCCCGTGCTTGCACCCTATGGTCGCGCGGCACGGGAAGCCCTGATTGCACTCGGTGACTGGACGCGCCTGAAAGCGCGCATCGTGCGCGGTAAAAATATCAGCCAGGTTTTCCAGTTCGTCAGCACCGGTAATGCGGAGTTGGGGATCGTGGCCGCCTCACAGGTCCTGTCAGACGACGGTAATCGGCGCGGTTCGCTGTGGATTATTCCCGAATCACTGTACGCGCCGATCGAACAGCAGGTTGTGTTGCTGCGTGACCGGCCCGCCGGGCGCGCCTTCCTGTCTTTTCTGTCCGGCGAAGCCGCGCGTGCGGTCATCAGGGCAAACGGGTACGGTGCAGGGTAGGTGGCAACATGTTGACCCATGTCGAATGGCTCGCACTTTCGCTGACGGCAAAACTTGCGTTGACGACGACACTGATCCTGCTCGTTTTCGGGACACCGCTGGCCTGGTGGTTGTCACGGACCCGGTCGCGATTGCGCCCGATCCTCGAAGCCGTCGTCGCTCTGCCGTTGATTCTGCCACCGACCGTACTGGGCTTTTATCTGCTGATAGCACTGGGTCCGACCGGTCCGATTGGCGGATTGATGACCCGGCTGGGCGGCGCACCGCTTGCATTCACCTTTGCCGGTCTCGTTATCGGTTCGGTCATTTACTCGCTGCCATTCGTTATCCAGCCTTTGCAAAGCGCGTTTTCCGCGATCGGTGAGCGCCCCATGGAGGTGGCCGCAACGCTGGGCGCCGCGCCTTTCGACCGGTTTTTGCATGTCGCTCTGCCGCTTGCACGTAACGGGTATCTGACGGCCGCCGTGCTCGGGTTTGCACACACCGTCGGTGAGTTCGGCGTCGTCCTGATGATCGGCGGCAGCATTCCCGGTGAAACACAGGTTCTGTCGATCGCGATCTACGATAATGTCGAGATGCTCAATTACGGACGGGCTCACTGGCTCGCAGGCGGGCTGCTGGTACTGTCGTTCTGCATGCTGATGGTTGTTTTCATCGTGAACCGCCGTTTCATCGTCGGGCGTGCCGGATGACATCGATGATGCTCGAGGCCCGGTTTCACGTCAGGCGAGGGAGCTTCAGACTCGAAGCCGGGTTGTCTGTGCCGGCGCACGGCGTAACGGCGATATTCGGAGAATCGGGATCTGGCAAGACGACTTTGCTGCGCGCCATTGCCGGACTCGAAGCGAATCCCGGGGGTTACCTGCGCATCGGTGAAACAGTTTGGCAGGATGAAGGGTTCTTTGTTCCGGTGTACCGGCGTGCGCTCGGATATGTCTTTCAGGAATCGAGCCTGTTTGCACACCTGTCGGTACGCGGCAACCTCGAGTTTGGCCGCAAACGTGCTCAACGTGCGGGCGGAAAAGACGGTGCGGTGGGTTTTTCCGAAACGGTTGAACTGCTCGGTATCGAAAGTCTGTTACCCCGTGCAGTCGGACAATTATCGGGCGGTGAACGACAGCGAGTCTCGATCGCCCGCGCCCTGCTGCGTAATCCCCGGCTGCTGTTGATGGACGAGCCGCTGACGGGTCTGGATCTGCGGACGCGTCACGAGGTCCTGCCGTTTATCGAACGCCTGCACACCGAGTTGTCTATACCGGTGCTGTATGTGAGTCATGCGCCGGATGAAGTTGCAAGGCTGGCCGATTACCTCGTACTGCTCGACAAAGGACAAATCGTTGCGACCGGTCCGATCGACGCGATGTTGACGCGACTCGATCTGCCGCTGGCCCACGGCGATCAGGCCGAAGCACTGATCGAGGCTGTCGTCGCATCACACGATGACGAGTTCGGGCTGACCTTGCTCGATTTTCCTGCCGGCCGGTTTACGGTGCCGAAGAAAAATCTGCGGATCGGCGCTTCGGTTCGATTACGCATTCTGGCCCGGGATGTCAGCCTGACGCTTGAGCGTCAGGCCAATACCAGCATTTTGAATATTTTTCCGGCGACCGTCGAGGAGATCGGCAGCGAGGGTGAGTCGCAGAACCTGGTGCGACTGAATGCAAACGGCATTCCGATACTCTCGCAGATTACGCGCAAATCGACTGTAGCGCTGGGGCTGGTTCCGGGAAAGCGGGTTTTCGCACAAGCCAAGAGTATTGCGTTACTGGCCTGACGATACCGGCCCGCGTGATGTCTACGGGGCGACTGGTATTCAGTGCCGGCGAATTCTCCAGCCGAGCAGCGCCAGGGCCGAACCGAACAGGTACAGGGCAGCCGGAACCGGCACCACCGTGACCTGAACGCCGAAGGCTCCGAATTTCTTCTGTATGAATGCCTGTTCACCGAGCACGGTGCTTTCTGCCGTCGAGGTATTCTGGAGCATCAGTACGACGGCCGTATCCTGTACCCAACCCGCCGTATCGGCGAGGTTGAGCATGGAATTGATTTGCCATTGGGTCAGTGCGCCCTGAACCGTCAGTGGACCGGCGGAAATCGGTTTGCTGTCCGAAAAAGCCGATGTGTTGCTGCTGACGCCATACGTGCCCGTCGCCGTGACAGAGGTACTGGCGCCGTCGAGGCGGTAGTCGCCCTGTTCGGCCAGCGCGAACTGGGTCATTGCGGTACCCGAACCGAGTGTTTCAACCGTGATGGACAGGGTGTCGGACACGGTCACCAGGCCGTCAGTATCCGTGGACTGGGCAATAAATGCGGTCGGCATGAAAAATATACCATTACCCACCGTGTAACCGGTGCCGAATAATGTCGAATCGTCAAAGGTGAATTTGACGTCGTTACCGGTCAGCGTAACGAGTGCAGCCTGCGAGGACGCGCATGCGAAAAACAAAAGAATACCTGCCAGACGGATCATTGGACAAACCCCTTAAACTTGTCCGGTCAGAAAGCAAAACCCGAATAGGAATCGATTATTCCGACCTGAAGCTTTTCGAATTGTGGTTACCGGGCAGGTCCAAATGGTTGCGTCATCGGAATAGCCGGGCGTTGTTAGCTTTGAATGTATATTCGTTCGGGGAATCCTTCGTTCGCCCTTTTTTAATCGATATTTTATTGAACTGGCAAACCGGAACCTCCGCCGGTTTGCTTTATTCGCATTTTATTTTCTGCGGCGCATCCAGCCGAGTAGGCCGAGCGCAGATCCGAACAGCCAGGCTGCGGCCGGTACCGGAACCGGGTTGACGATCAGGCCGACACCCTGGGCTTTCTTTTGCACCATCGCACTTTCGCCGCTGACGGTCGAGGTTGCGCTCAGGTCGTTTTGAATCTGCGCGATAACGTTCGTGTCCGTTCCCCAGCCGGCGGTATTGGCAAAGTCGATACCGGCACTGGCTGACCAGTTGGTCAGGGCACCGGTCGTGGTCAGTGGGCCGGCCGTAAATACCTGGCTGTCCAGGCACGGGAATAACACACCGCATATCGTCGTGTTGCTTGTCACCTGCAGTCTTCCGCTGGCGTCAACCGAAGAACTCGTGCCGCTCAACTGGTAGTCACCCAGTTCAACGAGCTGAAATTCCGTCAATACCAGGCTGGATCCGGCATTGACCGTGACCGTGATATTCAGCGTTGCATTGGTCAGCACGGCACCTTGCGTATTCGTCGACTGGGCTTTGAACGTCGTGGGGCTGAAGAAGAGGCTGTTGCCCACGACGGTCCCCAGACCGAATAACGTGGAGTCGTCGTAGGTGAATGTGACATCCGTGCCCGTCTGCACCGCCGTCCCGGCTTGCGCACCGGTGATGGCTAATGCCAGGGTCAGACCGAAAAGAAATTTTCGCACGTGACAATCCCCTTAAAAGCCCGCCGACGGCAGTGATTGATCGTCGGCCGGCAAATTGCCGTAAAACATTGTTAAACAAACCGCGTCCGGGCAGTTTTGTTTATCTGTCGTTCTTGTTCGTATACTACCACAAGTGGACCGGATTGCTAATGTCGGAACCTGGAAACCTTATGTAAAGTCAAGCACTTGCAGGAGCATGAATTGCTGCAGCGCAGGTTGGCGATCAGGCGCTGTATATGGTCGGAATCAGCCGATTGCATCGGCCACCTGCAGTTTTGCGTCCGTCAATCCTCGTTGCCGATGACTTTCTTGAAATAGGTCCAGCTCGTTTCGTTCGTCCGCTGGTCGTCGAGCGGCGGCGGTGCATCATATCCTGGGTAATGTGTGGCAATTTCGTTCCGGATGACCTCGGGCAGTTGGTCATAACTTTCCAGCTTGCGTCCGGCCGTATGAAAATACATCTCCCCGGCACGATCGCCCATTTTCATCCACGGCAGCCAGCCGGAGATGCGCACCCAGCCGATGCGCACGTTTGTCATGTCGCCGACATCCCTGTTCAGGTCGGCGGCGTCGCCCATGAAATTGAACATTTCGGTCACATGATATTGACCGCCGACATATTGCTGGTATTGGCCTCCGAGCGGATCATGGTAGAAAAGCGGAATCGTCAGCGTCAGCCACCACTGGTCGCCGCTCACATGAAACGGCAGCGAAAACGGCCGGCCCTTGCGCCCGGTGGCAAAGACCACGGGCTGGTTGACCGGGTCATTGGCCACATGCAGCACCCGGACCGTTTCGCCGGTCCATGGATTTTCCCAGTGGTCGAGGACTTCGCCGCTGACCGGGTCCCGGTATAACAGGATTTCCTTGCTGACCAGCCTGAAACCCGTGCCCTTGTCCGGATCATTGACCGTGCCGCACTGGCGGATATTCATGCCGTCGACAGTAAACAGCAACCGGTCCGGTTCGCCGGGTACGCGGCTATAGGCATGCCCGGTCCAGCCGAACACGACCGGCTTGCCGTCCTCCAGGGAACACTGGATACGACGGTGGGCCTGTACGCTGTCCGCTCCTGGTGCGGGAACCTCCGCAGCGTTTACGCACAGGGCAAGTGCCAGCAGGCACGGCGCCGACAAGGCCGGGGTCAATCGAATGAAACGCAGAGGGCGTAGATCGGACATGGGCTCGATTCCGTGTGGCAGTCGGATTGCAGCCGACAGATAAAGCAAAGATAGGCCAGCTTCCGGTCATCGTCAAAGGGTCCGGCCCCGGGGCATTTCGCATGTCGGCGGCAGTCCCGGTACCATGCAAATCCGGGCGATGACGACAGCCTTGTTGACGGTTGGGCAGTATCGATGAAGAAAGTTTCCATCCTGTGTTACGCAATGGCGCTGTTTTCGCTGGCCATGCTGAACGGTTGCGCCTCGTTGTACCGGGATCTTGCCGAACCGGAGGTTCAGCTGGTCGGTATTTCGCCGCAGCAGGTCAGCTTCAACGGCATCAAATTATTGTGTCGATTACGCATCGATAATCCGAATGCGGTATCGATTCCGGTCAGGGGCGGGCAGGTCGCCCTCGAAGTCGAGGGGGTAAAGATAGCCCGGGGCGCCTTGCTCGATAATTTTGATATCGCGGCGCACGGCACCGAACTCGTCGATGTGATCGTCGACGTCGATTCCGGGCGCAGCCTCGCGCTGGTATTCCGGTTGCTCGGCGCAGGCGAGCGGGACCTCGATTATGCGTTGACCGGCTACGTCGATGTCGCCATTGCGGTGCTGGGTCGGGTGCGCATCAACGAGACAGGCAACGTGCCCCTGACGCGTGCATCGTCCGCGGACAAAGATAGCGGCGGTATTATATGAAGCGCCGCACCAGGCCCGTATAATGCAACAGCCTGAATGCTTACGATCATGAATGACGTCCGCCCTGCCGTACTCATCGTCGACGATACACCGACCAATATTGACCTGCTCAAGGCGCGCGTCGCAATCACCTTGACCTGAAACGCTACCGGGATCATCTCGAGGAGCTCGTGAAAGAACGCACCGAAGAATTATTGCTGACGCGCGATGTGACGATATCGGCGATGGGTACGCTGGCCGAGTCCCGGGATCCGGAGACCGGCAGGCATATCAGGCGGACTCAGAACTATGTGCGCATTCTCGCCGAGGGGTTGCGTGATCAGCCGCAATTTGCCGAATGCCTCGACGATGAAATGATCGACATGCTGTTCAAATCGGCGCCGCTGCACGATATCGGCAAGGTCGGCGTGGCCGACGCCATTTTGCTGAAGCCTGGCAAACTGACAGAAGAAGAATTCGCGGCAATGAAAAAAAATGTCACTCTCGGCCGTGATGCAATTCTGGTTGCCGAGCAGCAACTGGGCGGTGATTCTTTCCTGCGTATCGTCCGCGAGATCGCCGAGACACACCAGGAAAAATGGGATGGTTCCGGGTATCCGCATGGCCTGAAGGGGGAGGAGATTCCCTTGTCGGGGCGGTTGATGGCCGTGGCCGACGTTTACGATGCGCTGATCAGCAAGCGGGTCTACAAGTCTGCGTATCCACATTCCAGGGCAGTGAAGATAATTGCCGAAGGACGGGGTACGCATTTCGATCCGGCCATCGTGGACGTGTTTTTCGAATGCAGTGAGCAGTTTCGCCGGACGGCCCTGCAGTTTGCAGACTGTGACGAGGAACGCGATTGTCTCGGGCGTTGATCGTTTCAGTCAGACCGGCTGGTTGCCGGACCGGGTACCTCCCAGGGGTCGAAGTCGATGACCCCGACCGGCAGCCGGGTCATTTTGTCGAGCACAAAAAACAGGGTATTTTTTTTGCCGATGACCGGCAGGCCGATCAGATCATCTCCGTCGGTTCGCGATCGAATGAATGCATTGATCCGGTCACGGGCATCCGGACGCTCTTTGGCCATCTTCGCAAGCGGGGTTGCGCGTTCGATTATATCGGCGGTGTGTTTCCCGTAAACATCCCAGTATTCGGGCCGGCGTTCCAGGTCGGGCTTGCCGGCAAAGACATCGTCCAGTAACTGCTGTCGCTCCTTCTCATTCTCGGGCATCAGGGCGACGGCGAGGATCGGCCCGATGAACGGTTTTTTGCGCAGCGCATCGATCCGGATGGCATGCGGATCGATTTCCGTACGGGCGAGAACCTCGAAGCGATCGATTGCAAACACCACGTAATACGGTCGTTCCCGGTAGATGACGGTCGTGCCATAGAGCAGCGCGGCAAGCTGTATCACCGCGATAACCGACAGGTCGAATACGAGGCCGGGCTTGCCGTGCCTGTAAAGAATCAGCGTCATCAGGGGGCCGACAACCAGGTCGACGCCGATCAGGACTTTCAGTACCGCCCCCGCACCGACGATCTCGAAATAAGGCTGCGGATACCAGACGAAGAAAATCAGCGCACAGACGAAGCCCACGACCGTGGCGCTTATGCTGAGGTGAATCAGAAAGGCCTGTATTTTGCTCATTGCCGGACTCTGAAAGCTTGCAGCATCATGGCGCCAAATTTACCGGCATGGACGCAGCCGTCAAGTGATCCGGTCGCCATTTTTGGTTCCGTAGTGTGGACTGTATTGATTCAAGAGCAGGACCGAAACGGCCCAATCCGCTATCCTGTCACCCTGCAACGAATGATAACGATGGAGACAACGATGAGCGTAGCGCATAAATGGCTGGAAGAAACACCGTGGCCGACCAAAGCCATGCCGAAGGATATGCTGGAAGACCGGATCCAGCGCGTCGCGACGATTACGAATATCGGCTATCTGGGCACGGTGATGAAAAGCGGTGCTGCGATCGTCAGCCCGGTCGAGTTCTATGCCGACGGCCTTCAGCTGTATATATTCCCGCAGCCGAACAGCCCGAAACTCAAGGCCATGCAGCGCGATCCGCGCGTGTCGTTCGCGATTGCGAATCCGATGGCCGGCTGGGCCTGCGTCATGGGGGTGCAGTTTTTCGGTACGGCGGCGCTGCTCGACGTCGATACGCCGGAATGGGAGCACGGCATGAAGGTCTTCAAGTGGGTGGCCGGATCGTTCGAACTCGGTCGTGATCTGGAAGAAGGTCCGCCGCGCGGGCAACTGATGCGCCTGGACCCCGAACGCATCGTTTACACCGAACACATGAATCGCAAATTCGGTTATGCCCCGCGCCAGATATGGCGCAAGGACGAGACCGAGACGAAGGTTGTGCCCGGTTCCCAGAGTCCGGCCTAGATATCGCGGGCCGGAGTCGGCCGGGCTGCTAGAATAGGCTTCCTTCAGTGGAAGTCCTCATGTCTGCAAGTCCGATTCCGATTCCCAAAGCCCGAACCGCATTGTACCGGTATCGGAAATACTGGGCCGAGTGTTTCGGACCGGCGCCTTTTCTGCCTGTGAGCCGCGCCGAGATGGACGCGCTCGGCTGGGATTCGTGTGACATCATCATCGTGACCGGTGACGCTTATGTCGATCATCCGTCGTTCGGCATGGCCGTGATCGGTCGCCTGCTCGAGGCACAGGGTTTTCGCGTCGGCATCATCGCTCAGCCGGACTGGCACTCCAAAGCGGCATTCGAGGTTCTGGGGCGGCCGAATCTGTTTTTCGGCGTCGCGGCCGGCAACATGGATTCGATGATCAACCGGTATACGGCAGACCGCAAGATGCGTTCTGACGACGCATACACGCCCGGCGGCATTGGCGGGCGGCGTCCGGATCGCAGTTCGCTCGTTTATGCGCAGCGCTGCAAGGAAGCATTTGCGGATGTGCCGGTCATTCTCGGCGGTATCGAGGCTTCATTGCGCCGCATCGCCCATTACGATTACTGGCAGGATTGCATTCGTCGTTCGATTCTGGTCGATGCGGCGGCCGATGTGTTGTTGTACGGCAATGCCGAACGGGCAGTCGTTGAGATCGCCCATCGCCTCAGCCGCGGCGAGCGGCTCGAAGAGATGACCAATGTACGCGGCACGGCATTCATACGCCGCGATACACCGGCCGGCTGGACGGAAACAGATTCGACGAGAATTGACCGACCCGGGAAAATCGATGCGGTCGTCAATCCGTACATTAACAGCCGTGACATGACGCACGATGAACGCCGGCGACGCAATTCGGCATTGCATGGCGTCGAATACGATGCCGGCGGCGCCCCTGTCCTGCAGCCACGGAAACGTCAGCCGCCGGACCGTCGCAGAAGTGTCATTCGCCTGCCTTCTTTCGAAAAGGTGCGTGCCGATCCGGCTTTGTATGCCCACGCGAATCGCGTGTTGCATCTCGAAACAAATCCCGGTAACGCGCGGGCGCTCGTGCAAAAGCATGGCGATGTTGATCTGTGGCTGAATCCGCCGCCTGTGCCGCTGACGACGGACGAAATGGACTACGTGTTCGGCATGCCGTTCGCCCGTGTGCCGCATCCGTCGTACGGCCATGAAAAAATACCTGCCTGGGAGATGATCCGGTTTTCCGTGAATATCATGCGCGGTTGTTTTGGCGGTTGCACGTTCTGTTCGATCACCGAACATGAAGGGCGAATCATCCAGAGTCGTTCGTCCGAGTCTATTCTTCGGGAAATCGAGGATATTCGGGACAAGGTACCGGGTTTCACGGGGACGATATCGGACCTGGGCGGCCCGACGGCGAACATGTACCGTATTGCCTGCAAGAGTCGTGAAATAGAGGCCGCATGTCGCAAGCCAAGCTGTATTTATCCTCGTATCTGCACGAACCTGAAAACCAGTCATTCGGCACTGACGCAGCTCTACCGTGATGCGCGTCGGCTCAAGGGCGTAAAGCGGGTATTGATTGCGTCCGGTCTGCGTTATGACCTGGCGGTCAAAGATCCCGAGTACGTCAGGGAGCTCGTGACACATCACGTCGGCGGCTATCTGAAGATTGCGCCCGAGCATACCGAGGCGGGGCCGCTCGGAAAGATGATGAAGCCCGGTATTGGCACTTACGAAACGTTTAAAAAACTGTTTGACAAATACTCGACCGAAGCAGGCAAAGAGCAATACCTGATACCGTATTTCATCGCGGCGCATCCGGGGACGACCGATGAAGACATGTTGAATCTCGCGTTATGGATCAAGGCGAACGGCTATCGTGCCGACCAGGTACAGGCTTTTTATCCGTCGCCGATGGCCAGTGCCACGGCGATGTATCATTCGGGAAAGAATCCGCTTCGCAAGGTGACTTACAAGAGCGCCGGTGTCGAAACGCCGAAGAGCCCGGAGCAACGCAAATTGCACAAGGCATTCCTGCGTTCCCACGATCCGCAGAACTGGCCGCTGTTGCGGGCGGCACTCAGAAAAATGGGTCGGGCCGATCTGATCGGCGACAGTCCGCAACACCTGATTCCGGCCCGCCAACCCGGCGTGGATGCCGACTACCGGTCGCCGCGGAAAAAAAACTCGGCTCGTCACCGGCGCCGCAAGTTCCTGACGCAGCATACCGGGCTGCCGCCGCGTCGCGGTCGTTGAGCGTCGCGGCGGGCCTGTTGCCGGTGCGGGCCGGTGTTTTCCTTAATACCCGCGTACCCGTCGGACGCCTGTTGCCGGTAGCAGACATAATCGCGTGCTTCCGGGCGTCATCCCAGTCGTGGCGGTGACGATTTAACCGAATCTCTGCACGGGCGGTCCCCGCCGGGTCCGGGAAGTGCCGTTGCGCTTGTGGTGCGCGGCAAGTTACGACATATTTCCTGTGCTGATTCATAAGGGTATACCCGGTGAAAGCCGGGGACACAAAGCCACCGGTCTACGGAACGCAGTTCTATGACGGCGGGGTTGCCAGCAACGAACAGGCCAGTCCTGTCGTGTCCGTGCGCCCGTCCCGGCCGGTGACGCTTGCAGAGCATGGAGCATGAAAATGGCACGGAAGGTTATTCGCAAGCCGGCCAGTCGCAGGCACAGTCGCAATTCGGTCGTGACTGTATGTCCAAAGTCGATCGACGATGTCATAGCTGTTCTGGGCGATTCGCAGCGCTATCCGGGGCCGGTGCGTGCCGTTGGCTCGAACAGCGGCAGCACGCGCAATGCGCGCACACAGGGTACGTTGCTGGACATGACGGCCATGAAGAGCTTTATTCGAATGTCTGCGGGTACCGTCAGGGTCGGGGCCGGGATGCCGTTGCGCTCGCTGGCCGACCGCCTTGCACGCGAAAACCTGGAGCTCATCGGCAGTTACGAGTATCCGGAAAGAACGGTGGGAGGCCTGATCAGCAGCGGCTCGCTGTCGGCCGGCATTCCCGGCGACGCGGGGCATCTTGCGGCCTCGGTGACTGGCGTGACGCTCGTGACTCCGCAGGGTCGCCAGGTCGAGGTCGGTACTGACATGCCGGAGTTACTGACCATGGTGCGGCAGGGTTACGGCTTATTCGGTGTCATTTGCACCGTCACGCTGAAAATCCGTCCGATTCGTCCGTATGCGATCCGGAACCGGGAATTCGGTTTCGACGAATTAATGCGCTTTCTTCCGGACATGTCCGGGGTTCGGGCCGGTGTCAAAATCTTCCTGCTGCCGTTTCGTGACCGCGCCTTTGTCGAGTTGCGATTCGCCGATACGGGCGAGCGGCAAAGCAAAATGCTGCCCTGGAAAATCCGGGACTGGGCCTGTAACAAGGCAATTCCCGATTTCGTGCATTCGGTCGGCCGGGTCGTGCCGATCGGCAGGCTCCGCGATCCGTTAATCGACGGCTTCAGCACGGCGACACAGAGACTCGTCAGCAAGCGATTTTCTGTTGTCGGCAGCAACGCGATGGAGCAGACGGGGCAGTTCAGGAAAATGCGTCAGTCAACATCGATCGCATACAGCAGCTGGCTTTTCCCGGTCGAAAGATTTGCCTCGGTGGTTTATGCCTATCGGGAATTCTGTGCCCGTCATTACAAACTGTGCGGGTTTCGTTGCGATCTGCCGGGAATTGCCTACCGGATTGGTGTGGACCGCAGTGCAGTGCTGTCGCCGAGCCACGATCAGGCGCTGTTTGCGCTGAAGCTGCGTTCGACGAACATGGAAGGATGGGAGAATTTTCTGCTCGATTTTGCCGATCTCGCGGCCCGGTTCGGCGGGATTCCGATCTTCAACCAGACGCGCGGCATGTCGCCGCAACATGCGCATGCCGCCTATGGCCGGCGCCTGGCTCGGTTCCGTAAACTGCGTCGCCAGCTCGATCCGGAGAATCGCTGCCTGAACCAGTTTTTTGCCGAGCATATCGGCTGACAGGCGGCTGCGAAGTGGTGCGGTTTTTCCGCACCCGGATATAATCGGCCGGACCCCCTGAAAGGCAGGCCGATTCATATGTCGCAGTTGAACATACTTGCCGTCGTCGGCTCGTACCGGAACGAAGAAAGCTACAGTTATAAAACGCTCCGGCGCATCGAGGAACAAATGAATGAGCTGCGCCCGACACGCTTCGAGTATGTGTTCCTGCAACGAGTCGCCTTGCCGTTTTGCGACGGTTGCCTGTCCTGTGTTCGGGTGGGTGAAGAATCCTGTCCGGAATTCTCGAAGATCGATCCCATCGTTAAAAAAATGGAATCTGCCGACGGCATTGCGCTGGCAGCGCCGGTGTATACCTTCAATGTAACGGGGCTGATGAAGAACTTCTGCGAATATTTCATGTACAAGCGCAACCGGCCGAGCTTCTTCGGTAAAAAGGCGATCGTGGTCACTGCAGCCTCCGGCGGCGGACACAAGATCGTTCTCGATTTCCTGCAGCGCACGGCTGCCGCCTGGGGGTGCGATGTCGTCGGCAGGCTGGGCATTTCTTCTTCGCAGATGCAACGCGAAGCCTATATCGAAAAAGTTGCGGTCGCGGCCGGGGAGGTGGCCGAGACATTTTCGACTGCCATTCTCAATGCGGAACGGCAATCTCCGGATTTTGCCACGCTGATCAATTTCCGCACAATGCAGGTCATGACGAACGCCGTCACCACGACCAAAAATTATCGTTACTGGGCGGAGCGGGGCTGGCTGGATGCGAATTACTACACCGATGTGCCTTTAAAACCCTTGACGCGGATGATGGTCGGTTTCATCGCCTGGCGGATTCGAAATGCCAGAAAAAAAGGCAAAATCAACCCGATCCGTTAATTGGGGTCGGACCGCGGCAACCATATGTTTCAGATGAGAATTTTGTGGAAAAACTGCCTGCCAAGGCCCTTAAACCGCGTATTTTGTACCTATTTTTAC
>Ga0114931_10001256_pt1 | contig 32244 bp, 29 predicted proteins | sample 2SBtaG_FD_89579 | JGI IMG/M metagenome (GOLD analysis project Ga0114931, IMG submission 89579) | Deep subsurface microbial communities from Kolumbo volcano to uncover new lineages of life (NeLLi) - 2SBTROV14_V59a metaG | ecosystem: Environmental > Aquatic > Marine > Volcanic | place: Kolumbo...
AACCACACTTGCCACCGGCGGGTAACGGATTTCGGACAGCTCACCGAGGCCGAATTCGATACCCAATTTGGCCAAACGGAAAGCAGGCAGCGCGAACAAAACCGCATCAAAACTTTCGGCGCCACCGTCAGCGGAAACCCGCCACTGCCCGCCGTCACCGGAGAGGGATTCGACAGGGGTGTTGAGACGAATTGAGCCACCTAATTTTTCCGCGATAGAATCGGTCAGCACCTGCAAGCCCGCATCGAAGGAGAGTTTTTTCGCGTTTTGTTTGGAAACTGTTCCGCGTCTTTTTCGCTCTCTGGCGCCGAGAATCTGTCCCTTGATGAGCGATCCATATTTTTGCTCGGTCTCATACAATTTAGGAAATGCGTGTTTCACGGACAATTTCGCCGGATCACCCGCATAGACGCCTGCGACGAATGGGTTGATGGCGTAGTCGAGGAATTCCCGCCCGATGCGTCGCTTGACAAAGTCAGCCAGGTTTTCTTCTTTCTCGGCCGGGGCACGTTGAATGAAAGGTTCCAGGCAAAGCCGTAGTTTTGCCGGGACAGAGAAAAGTTTTGTCGCCAAAAACGCAGAAGGCGAAGTCGGGAGGGGAACTGGTTTTCCATCGCGAAGGATGTATTTTTCCTCCGCCGCGGGATCTGAATAAATGCGCCGATTTTCAATCCCCAGGTCTGAGATTAACTCCCCGATTTCCGGCGCGGTTTCCATCAGAGTATTGGGACCGCACTCAGCCAGATAAGCGGACTCGCGAAAGGTGTAAATTACGCCGCCGACTCGATCCGAGGCCTCAAACAGAGTCACATCGAAGTTCCTCTCCCTAAGTCTGAATGCGGCAGAAAGGCCGGTAATCCCGCCACCGATGACGGCTGCTCGTTTCATTATTCAAATCACCTTGGAATACCGGCCCTCGCTCTCCTTCACTTTCAGGTAAGCATCGAAGCGCATGGCAATCACCCGGATCAGCAGACGCCCGACACCGGTGACGGTAATCCCCATCGGCGTTTTCAGGATTAGCCCGTCGACTTCCAAATCATCCAGAGATTCCAGTTCAGCGGCAAAGTATTCCGTGAAGTTCAGTCCCAGAAGTTGGCTCATGCCGGCGTAATCAATTCCCAAATCACACATCAAACGCATGATCACTTTCCGGCGGATCTCGTCATCTTTGGTCAGGATATACCCTTTGGCGATGGGCAGGCGCCCGGCATCGACTTCCTCATTGTATGGCGGGAGTTCCTTTTGATTTTGCCAGTAGGCATCGTCGGCCTGCGAAATAGAAGACATGCCGAATGAGTAAATATCGGTCCCGCCTTTGGTGCTGTATCCCTGAAAATTCCGCTGCAAAGTCTTGTCCCGCTGGGCGACGGTAAGCTCATCATCTTCCAGCGCGAAATGATCCATCCCCACGTAGGCGTAACCTTCGGAGGTCAGTTTTTCCACGGTCAGTTTGAGCAGTTGTAGCTTCGTTTCACCGTCGGGAAGGGCATTTTCTTTTTCCAGAATTTTCTGGGACGGCTTGATCCAGGGCACGTGGGCATAGCTGAAAATCGCCAATCGATCCGGTCTCAGGGCGATGGTCTCTTCCAGGGTTTTTTCAAATGACTCCACGGTCTGAAACGGAAGCCCGTAAATCAGGTCGATGTTGAGAGATTTGAATCCCGCCTCCCGAATCCAGTTCACCACTTTGCGGGTTTGCTCATAGGGCTGAATCCGGTGAACGGCTTCCTGCACTTTGGGGTTGTTGTCCTGCACTCCAATGGAGGAGCGATTGAACCCGGCTTCGCGCAGAGCTTTGAGTTTTTCCTGGTCCAGATGGCGCGGATCAATCTCCACACCTGCCTCAACGGTGTCGCTGATCTGATAGTGGGAGTGAATCATCTCCCCCAGTCTGCGAATTTCATCCGGCTGGAGAAAGGTGGGCGTTCCGCCGCCGAGATGAATTTGCTCCACGGTACGATCGGAGTTCATGTAGTGCCCCATGAGGTCCATCTCCCGTTCCAGGTAATCGACGTAGGTGGCGCTTTTCCCGTGCTGGGTGGTGATCACCGTGGTGCATCCGCAGAACCAGCAGAGACTTTCACAGAAGGGGAGATGAAAATAGAGTGACAAGTCTTTACGCCCTTCGTTGTTCTTCCGGATTTTTTCCACGATCTGATCCCGCGTGATCTCTTCGGTGAAATGCGTTGCCGGAGGATAAGAGGTGTAACGCGGACCCGGCACGTTGTACTTTTTCACCAGATCAAGATCGACTTTGAGAACGCTCATGCTGAAAAATTTCTAATCGTTTCCACCACCTTTTCAATATTGGCGATTTCCGACCCCGGATTGACACCGTGACCAAGGTTGAATATATGGCCATTCAAGCCGTTCATCTCCTGCAAAATTCGATTTGTTTCATGGGCCGCGGCCTCGGGGCTCGTTTGCAAAAAAATGGGATCCAGATTTCCCTGCACCCCCACATTTCCGGGAAGGCTCCTCCGGAAATCGGCCATGTTGACTGTCCAATCGACACTGAGAACAGTGGCGCCTGTTTCGACCAGCGCAGGGCCATTGGACGGCACTGCTCCCTTGGCAAAAACAATCACGGGAGTATCGCACTTTTCCCGCAGCGCCGTGATGATCTGCCCTATCCATCTCCCGGAAGCTTCGTTGAATACATTGTCCGCCAGAATGCCGCCCTGCGTATCGAAAATCTGAAGCGCATCGACCCCGGCGTCCACCTGCATCAGCAGATACTCCGTCACGGCTTCGGTGATTTTTTCCAGCAGGCGGGTAAAGACCTTCGGCTCGGAATAAAATAATCGTTTTGCCGCATTGAACTCCCGGGCACTGCCGCCTTCCATCATGTAGTTCGCCAGAGTCCAGGGTGCGCCGGCAAAACCGATCAGCGCCGTCCGCTCGCCCAATTCCCGTCGAATGATGGGAAGAGCTTGCGCGACGTAATGCAATTTTTCCCGAACCGCCGCAGTTGTGAGGCGATCCACATCCGATTCCGTGATGATTTTGAAATCCATCTGAATCCCGCCTGCCTCGGCAAAACCATAGGGTTGTCCCATAGCTTCAGAAATCACGAGAATATCGGAAAAGAGAATGGCCGCATCGAAGCCAAAACGCCGCACTGGCTGCAGGGTGACTTCCGTCGCCAGCTCCGGGGTTTGCACGATTTCAACAAAGCTGTGCTTTTCCTTGACCGCAAGGTATTCCGGCAAAGATCGCCCTGCCTGACGCATCATCCATACCGGAGGATAATCCAGGGGCTCACAGCGGCAGGCCATCAGAAATCGCTCACGATTGCTGAGGATACCAGTCTCATTCTCGGTTAAAATGGAGTCAGTCAAAACGGTCCGCACTAAAACCCTCATGCCCAGTTCCTGCAAGCAGAGGATGGCGTCCGCGCCCAACCGTATTGCGCCGGTCCAATTTTACTTGCGAAACTGGCACAAGCCTGAGAAACTGGCACAAGCCTGAGAAACTGGCGGTCCTATGAAACACAATTTTTTTCTTCCGCTGCCCTCCCTCTACCTCCTGACCTGTTCCTTTGCCGCCTGTTCCTTTGCCACCTGTTTCTTCGCCCATGCCGGGACAATCGAAGAACAGCCGTTTTTCAAAGCCATCACCGGAAAGTGGACGGGGACGGGCCAATTGGTATCCAACGAGGGGACCAGCACCAGCATCAAAGAAGAATGGGAGGGGAAGTTCAATGACGACGGCACTTTTTCCATCAGTGGCGCCCGGCAATGGGGAGACGACAGTCAGGACTTCCAATGGGTGTTTTCCCGAAACCCATCGACCGAACTTTACGAATGCGAATACACTCAGACCGGACTGGATCAGCCTCTCAGACTGGAAGTCTCCGTCACTGACACCCGCATTGAACTCAAAGCTTCAATCGGCGATCCCGGGAGTGAGTTGAAGATCACCAACTCGATCGTCGGTAAGACGATAGAGGGAACCGTCCTTTTTACGGACAGTTCCGGAACAGCGACACTCAAGGGGACCGTCATCCATACCCGTCGCAAAGCAGGATGATCTGAAGTTTCGTCCCTGGATCCCGACTCATGAAACGCCCGCTGAACCTCCTGGTTTGCCTCCTGGTTCCTGCCCTCGTGTTGGTGGCCGGATTGGCCTTGGCGGGAACCTACCGATACCGGGCTATGCCGGAATTGATGAAGGACATAGCAAAGGGAATGGCTCCTCCCGGATTTTCCGTCAAACTGCCCAAAGCGGGGACCTATACCATTTGGCTCAACACCCATGCTCTTTTTGACGGAGACGCCTTCGACTACGAAGATCAACTTCAGGAAGGGGGCCGGATTTTCATCTTCGATCAGGCAACAGGAAAGGCGTTGGATGTGCAGACTCTGGTGTTGTCCAAACGCGCTTTCGGAAGGGACACCGCTGTTTCGCTGGGGAATTTTGAAACCTTAAAGCCGAATCAAACCATCGAAGTAAAGGCAAGCGGCCTGCGCCGACCGGCCCTGATCGGCATCGCCCCCAATCGTCTGGCGGACTCGATGGATATACTGCTTCATTTGCTGGGCATTCTGTGTCTCACCTGTTTTCTGGCGTTTTTGATTCTGGCGGTTCTGTTGCATCGAAGAAAACGCCAACTGGAAGCCGAGCCCGTTTAAGAGATTGTGGAAAAACCCTGAAACGAAAGATCTTCGGTTTGTTGGATTGGAAAACAGCGGCCTTGCCGGAGGTGTTTTCCAATCGACCCTTCGGGCTGCGGCCCTTTTGTCCGCTGGCCTCGTTGCGATTCAGTCAGGTAGCAGGGGCTACCTTCCTTCACCGCGCCTCGCCATCGAACAAAATGACCCGCAGTTTTTCATTCCACCGTTTTTCCACAGTCTCTCAGCCCGATTCGTCATTGTCAGGACTGCTTGCAAGCGCACTTTGACCAAGTTACTGTGTGGCCCATGATCGCTCCCTTTCTCCCCCGAAATCACTGGGGCCCACTTTTCCTTTTCATCGTTACCACACTCTGTTTGGTCCATTCCGGTTCAGGGGCTGACGGGGAGAAAAGTGAATTTGGTGGAAAAGTTCTGGTGATCCCGCTCACGAACGAAAGCATCACCGACGGGAGGCGCCTCCGGGAACTCGGCCAGATGCTGGAGGAAGCCGGTAAAGAGAAATCGGTGGCCGTCGTTTTCGACTTGAACGTAACGGGCCCGCTTGACTGGGAGGCCCAGCAGCACTTGCTCGATTGGCTGCCCCGAATCAAGACGCGGGCACTCGCTTACGCGAACTCGGCGGCGACCGGTCCGGGGGCCCTGATTGCCCTGGCTTGTGATTCGATTTATATGTCCGATTCGGCCATCATCGGTGGCGCTGTCCCGAATGTCGAGTCGTCGGGTGAAAAGGAAAGTGAAGAGGCACAAAAACGAAAGCTCACCCAGCGAATTTCCATCCAGAAAGCTCGGGCCCGCGGTCTGGCGAAAAAGAACGGACACAACGCTGAAGTCGCCGAGGCATTCGTTGATAGTGAGACCGAGGTGAAGATCGGTCAGACGGAAATTTCGAAGAAGGGCTCCGTTTTAACCCTCACGGCGGACGAAGCTGTGAAAATCATTGACGGCAAGCCACTTCTGGCAAAAGCCATTGTCGGGACAGTCGAAGAACTGCTGCGGCAAGAAAAGATCACCGCCAAAACAATCCGCCTTTCACCACGGGAATTCGGGGAACGGAAAAACCGCTCCCGTTTATCTCAGGAAAGCAAAAAAGGAAAAGAAGACGAAACCGCGGAACAACCGGGACTTTTCAGCAAGAGATCCAAAGGCAATTACAAGGACAAAATTGTAATTTTGAAAGTAGGCATGGATGCGCTGGCCACCGGAGAAGCCAGCTTCGCGTTTATGGGACGCACCTTCAAAAAGGCTGAGCTGGAAGGCGCCCGTGCCGTCATTCTGGACATGGACACTCCCGGAGGGATTGCGTGGTATACCGAGGGGCTTGTCCTGAACAGCCTTCAGGGGCTGAGCTATCCAACCTACACTTTTGTCAACACCCGAGCCGAATCCGCCGGCGCCATCATTGCCATGGCTACCGACTATATTTACATGCGACCGGCGGCAACCATTGGTTCGGCTCTTGTGGTGTCCGGCACCGGGGGTGATCTGGGCGCCTCGATGAAGGATAAGGTCACTCAGATGATCATCGGGACAGTTCGAAATATTGCGGAAATCAAAGGACACAATCCCGACATCGCCGAGGCATTTGTCTCCACGGAAAAGGAAGTCAAGATCGACGGTGTGGTCATTCACGAAAAAGGCAATGTCCTCAACCTCAATACCATCCGGGCAACCGAAGTGATCGGGGGGAAACCGGTGCTGGCAAAAGGCGTGGCATCGAGACTGGAAGATCTCATTTCTCAGGAATCTCTGAAAGGGGAAATGATCAAAGCTCAACCTCTCGCTCTGGAAACGCTGGCTCACTGGATCCAGAAATTTTCCTTTCTCCTCATCATCATCGGCGTCGCTGGCGCCTACATGGAGTTGAACAGTCCCGGTTTCGGTCTCCCCGGGGCCTCCAGCGCCGCTGCTTTCGGATTGTTCTTTTTTGGAAACTACGCCGCCGGAAATCTGGCTGGCTATGAATTGGCCGTTCTGCTGGTGATCGGGGTCATTCTCGTGGCGATGGAAATTTTCATCTTCCCCGGAACCATGATCCCGGGGATTATTGGATCGATCCTGATCTGTGCCTCGCTGGGTCTTTCCATGGTGGACCGGGTGGATTTTGCCTGGAAATGGAATGACTTACCCAACGCGGGAAGCTGGGCTTCACTTTTCAGCAAATCGACCATCACTCTGGCAATTGGATTGATCGGTGCTTTCGGTGCGATTCTCCTGGCCATGCGCTATCTGCCTGAATCCCGATTGGGCAGTTGGCTGGTTTTGAATCAAACGGTACCCGCCGGTCCCTCTATTGAATTTTCGGACTCATCAGGCAAGGAAAAGGCAGCGCTGTCCTATGTCGGGCTGGAGGGAAAATCCACCACCGATCTTCACCCTGCCGGGAAAGGCGAGTTCGGGGGGAAACTGCTCGACATTATTTCCGAGGGAGAATTCGTCACCAGGGGAAACCCTGTGGTGGTGGTGAAACACCAGGGCAGTCGAATCGTCGTCCGGCGGGTGTCAGACTAAAATTTTCCGGAAAAAACATCGCTCCATCGTCCAGTTACGGAACCACAGTTTCACGTCGATGATCAGTTGATCCAATTCGTCATCAGGAACCACACCGGCGCAGGCTTCGAGGGCTTTTCCAACTGTCTCTCCCTCGTGCAGACTTTTCAAAAGCCGATATTGCGGATGGCTCAGTTCGTATCTCCTGACGATGTAATCACGACGGGAGATGGCGACATAACTGACCGCCGGTTCCACAAAGGGAAGTTCCAATTCCTCTTCCGAGGCGCGCACCGCCGTGTAAAATTCGTTGACCGGGTAGTCCAGTGCCAGCAACGCCAGACAGGGAGGTGTCTCCAGGCGAATATCCAGCCAGGCATCTGGATCGATTGACTCCACATCACTGGCTTCCAGCATGGATTCAGTCTCTGTCCCCGGACCGTCAAAAACTCCGTAAATGGTCCACTCCAAAGTCGACAGGCTGATGAGAAAGTCCACCCAGCCCGCATCGTCCTCCTTCTCCGATCCCGGTCTTGTTTCCCGAAGGTATTGCACAAAATGCTGACCCAAGTGATTCAGGGTGTAACTCCTGGAGGGGAAACTTTGAAGATATTCGAAGGCGAAACCATTGAAGATATCCTCTCCCAATGTCCGCCTCAAAACGGGGAAAATGTTGGCCATGCATTCCAGCAACCGGGCGTAGTAGGCGTTGGCGTAAATTGCCAGCCTGTCAGCCGCCGAAAGGGACCGGGACCGGGTCACCACCGACTCCAAATTCCCCTGCCCGGCATCGATCAGCTCTCTGGCGGCTTTCTCATCCGCACCGGTCAGTACACCATCCGGGTGAGTGATGACGGCCTGCATCCAGCGTTGCACCCGATCCAGCCCGGCCGGAGAATCATTTAAGCTGTCTCCCATTTCTGAAACGGTATCCATGGGCTTCTCCCGGACAGACAATTCACTGAACCTCCACCGAAGACAAGTGCAATGGATGAGGAGCCACCGGTCCATCCCCTTGGGCGCCCTTGAGGTTTGATTCGTCATCGGCATCTCTCCCGATTTCATCTCTCCAGTCGGCGACCGCGCCGACGACGCCTTCCTGCCGCAAATACTTTTTGGCTTTGAGAACTTCGCGATGCAGTTCTTCAAACGGCTGGATGTTGGCATCCCACTCCAGCAAAGTGGAAACTCCACCGGTCAGTTCATGGGCCAGCCGGTAAAGTTCCCACACCGCTCCGATCACCGGATGGTCATGAGTATCGATCAGGTGCGTCGTGCAATCGGTGTGACCGGCCAAGTGAAACTGTACCACCCGGTCATGGGGAACGGATCGAATATATTCTTCCGGGTCAAAATCATGATTCCGAGCCGACACGTAGACATTGTTCACGTCCAGCAACAGTCCACAACCGCTTGCCTCCGTCATTCGGCTCAAAAATTCCCACTCGCTCATGGTCGATCCGGTGAACCCGACATAACTGCTCGGGTTTTCAAAAACAAAGGCCCGCTCCATCACATCCTGAACGACCCGAATCCGTTCGACGACATGCTGCAGAGACTCCTCCGTCAGCGGGATCGGCAGCAGATCGTGGGAGTTCCGACCGGCCACCCCCGTCCAACACAAATGATCCGAAACCCATACAGCGTTGACTTCCGCGGCCAGAGCCTTGAGCTTTTTCAAATACTCATGATCAAGGGGATCCGTGCTGCCGATGGACAGGGATACGCCGTGCATCACGATGGGATACTGTTCCGCGATCTGATCGAGGACATGCCGGGGCCGTCCCTTTGAGTCCATGAAATTTTCCGAAATAACCTCGAACCAATCCACTCTGGGCCGGTTTTCGAGAATGTGCTGAGCGTGCGGCATTCGCAGCCCCAGTCCCAGCCCGAGGTTTGGGTGCCCCAGTCTCCTCATCAACTCCGTTTTCATGGTGGGCGATCGAACCGATCCGTTCCGATCTCTGATTTGCGGACAGATTACGGAAATTCCCCGCTGCCAAGTGCAGAACAATCGGCAGCGGGAATTCGATCAGACTCCTGAATTATTTCGGTGCGGGCCCTACTTTGATACCCGCTTTTTTGGCGGCTTTTTCAAAGTTTTTGCGGGCTTTTTTCCAACTGTCCTCGCTCAACGGAATCGAGCAGCTCCCCTGTCCTTTGCAGTCGTTTTCGCCCGGATGCGCTCCGCAACCGCTCTGTCCTTTACAGGCATTTTGCCCCTTACAACCGTGGGCTTCCGCTGTCGCGCAGGAACCCTGCCCGGCACAGGCATTGTTGCCGCCTTTGCCTTTACCCTTGCAGGTGTTGAGACCTTTGCAGGTATGCGGTTCCGTCAACAGGAGAGACTTCTTGTCGCCGGCAGCGCGGACCATTCCACTTGCTCCGAGGATGACACCCCCACCGGCCGCCACGGCCAGTTTGTTAAAAAAGTCACGACGTGACGACTCCTTCATGATTGGTTCTTCTTTTTCGCTCATAATATTGATGGATTATAGGTTTGTTTTGATTCAACTGTTTTTCAACTGTTCTGCTTTTCCCAGGTGCCCAGAAGCATCGCTCTCCGAATTCAGGCGTCGAACACCATCCGGAGAGCAGATGCCACCGCGCTTGCCTACAGTAACAGACTCCCCAGACGCAGGGCAATGCAAAGTCTTACAATAATTACCTCGGATTTATTACCTCAGATTTATTACCTCGGATTTTCGGGCAGCTTGCCGTTTTCCTGATCGCCTTTCTGAGGCAGGATGGCACAGGCGCCTTTGCACCCGAACACTCTGCTGATCAAATAGCGGTGCCTGGACACAAATGCATACACTTTTTCCGCAATCCAGATCACGCCGGGAAACCAGAGGAAAAGCCCCAGGGGAACCAGAAGCGGAATTCTTAGTCCCAGGAAACGGAAAGCGCGGGCTCCCCGGTAAATCCGGCCTTCCGGAGTGATACAATGAATCGCTTCCAGCAAATCTTCCCGTGTAATCCGCGGGGCGATCAGGGCGGCGCGGGGATCTTTGATGGGAACAAGTTCCACCTTGCTCAACCAGTCCACCCACGAGATGATCCGCGTCTGGAACGTGCACATGGGGCAGTCGCCGTCGTAGAGCAGGATATGTTTCATGCAGGAGTTGAAAGTAAACGGTGGAAACCGCGGAAAGTCAAAGGTTCAGAAAAGCGGACGTTTTTTCCGTCCTTCCTTTCTATTCCTCTCCCTTGCGATGATAATCCAGGAAAGCCCGGGCTTCGGGCGAACTGGTCGCAGCCTGTTGAGCATCCGGTCTCTCAATGACGAGATCCCATCTGTCGTTGCATCCGCCGCAGCGATAGGCGACATAATCGCCCACCTGCCAACCTTCTTGGGAGGGAATCGAAATCAAATGAGCCTCTTCCCCGCAATCGACACAGATAATTGTTTCCGGAATATCCATCAAAACTTTCCACCCAGAATACTGGATCAGGAGTAAGAGTAAGAGCAGGAAATGATAATGCAACCGGTCATCATTCTCGTGAAAACTCAACTCGGCGAAAACATCGGGATGTGCGCCCGAGCCATGCTCAACTGTGGGTTGGAGGAATTGCGTCTGGTTCAACCCCGGGACGGATGGCCCAACGAGGCGGCCATCGCCACCGCCGCCGATGCGGACACGGTTCTCCAGAGAACGGTCTGCTTCTCATCGGTAAAAGACGCCGTGTCGGACTGCCGCCGGGTATTGGCGACGAGTGCGCGGGAACGGTCTCTCGATTTGCCGGTGCTGTCCTCCGACGCGGCGGCCACCGAAATCCGTCTGGCTGGTGAACGGGACCAGAAGGTGGCGATCCTTTTCGGACCGGAAGCCTCAGGACTGGACAATGATTCCATTTCGCAGGCAGGCGCTGTGATCCGCTTTCCGGTCAATCCCGGATTTTCCTCTCTCAACCTGGCCCAGGCCGTTCTTCTTTTCGGTTGGGAATGGCGACGGACCTGCCTGACTGAGCCGGCCATTTCCACCACTCCGACGCCTGCTGAGAAATCAGAACTCCATGCTTTTCTTGATCGGCTGGAAAATGCCCTGGACAGCGCGGGTTTCTTTTTGACGCCCGAACTCCGGCCCGGCACGGTGCAAAATCTGCGGTCCTTTTTTTCACGGGCCGCGCCCTCGGACAGGGAATTGCGTCTGCTCCAGGGGATGCTGACGGCCCTGCAGAAGACCGAACCCTGTTGAGTCCTTCACCTGACCCTGTTGGATGAGTTCGTCAAGCAGGAATCCCGTTTTACTTTCGACCAGTTGAACCTACCTTCACCGCCTCACCTGCAATGGAACTTGAACGCACCAGAAACTTCTCCATTATCGCCCACATTGACCATGGGAAGACGACTCTTTCTGACCGATTGCTGGAATCGACCCAGACGATTTCCAAGCGGGAAAAACAGGATCAACTACTCGATTCAATGGATCTGGAACGGGAGCGCGGGATTACCATCAAATCTCACCCGGTCACGATGGATTACGTGGCAAAAGACGGCCGGCAATACCAACTCAACCTGCTGGACACGCCGGGGCACGTCGATTTTTCCTACGAAGTCAGTCGTTCCCTGGCTGCCTGTGAAGGCGCCCTGCTTCTGGTGGATGCCGCCCAGGGCGTGGAGGCTCAAACGGTGGCCAATGTCCACCTCGCCCACGAAGCTCGTCTCCATGTCATTCCGGTGATGAACAAGATCGATCTGCCCAGCGCGGATCCGGAGACGGTCAAAAGGCAGTTGGAAGAGATCCTCGCAATTCCCTCCGAAGAAGTGATCGAGGCCAGCGCCAAGATGGGAATCGGGATCGAGGGCATTCTGGAGGCGGTGGTCGAGCGGATTCCGTCCCCTGACAAACCCGAAGACGAAATCCTGCGTGCCCTGGTGTTTGACTCGATCTTCGACATGTATCGGGGCGTCATCAGCTATGTGCGCATTTTCAGCGGGGAAGTGAAACGCGGCACCAGGATTCGAATGATGGCAACGGGGAAAACTTATGAGGTGAAGGAGGTCGGCGTCTTCACACCGAAACAGAGCAAGCGTGACAGCCTGTCGGCCGGTGACGTGGGTTATCTCATCGCCAACATGAAATCGTCGCAGGAGGTGAAAATCGGGGATACCATCACCGACAGCCGAATACCGGCGGAGAAGCCCCTGCCCGGGTTCAAGGAGATTCAGCCGATGGTGTTCAGCGGAATTTACCCGGTTTCATCCGATGACTTCGAGCAACTCAAGCTGGCCATGGGAAAACTGCAGATCAATGACGCGGCCTTTTCTTTCCAGGCAGAAAGCTCCATGGCTCTGGGATTTGGATTTCGCTGTGGTTTTCTCGGACTGCTTCACATGGAAATCGTGCAGGAACGGTTGCGACGTGAATTCGGAATGGACGTGATTTCGACCTACCCGGGCGTGATTTACAAAGTGAAAAAGACGGATGGCGAAACCTTGGAAGTGGACAACCCCAGCTTCCTTCCCGAGCCACAATTGATCGAGGAGATCCGCGAGCCCACCGTAAAGGCATTCATCATGACTCCGAATGAGTACATTGGGGAAATGATGAAACTGGTCGCGGACAAACGCGGTGAGTTGGTCAATACAGAAACATTGGATGCGACGCGAGTCATGCTGACGGCGGTTTTGCCGTTGAACGAGATCCTGGTCGATTTTAACGACAAACTAAAAAGCCTGACCCGCGGCTACGGGAGCATGGATTATGAGCACCACGATTATCGTCCCGGAAAACTGGTGAAACTCGACGTGGTGATCGCGGAAGAACCGGTGGACGCTTTTTCCACCATCGTGCATCGGGACAAAGCGGAAATCCGCGGACGTCATCTGGTGGGCAAACTGAAGGAGGTCATTCCCCAGCAACTGTTTCGGGTGGCCATCCAGGCGGCCATCGGCGGCAACATCATCGCGCGAGAAACTATTTCAGCCATGCGAAAGGACGTGACCGCCAAGTGTTACGGTGGTGATATCTCCCGAAAACGGAAGCTGTTGGAAAAGCAAAAAGAGGGAAAAAAGCGCATGAAAGCCATTGGAAAAGTGAATATTCCGCAGGAAGCTTTCATCAAAGTGTTGAAGAGTGGCGACTGATATCGAAGCATCAGAAGACGGCATCCGGGGATTCCCCGTTTGAATCCCGTTTGAATCCCGTTAGAATTGCAGTTCCAGCATCCAGCCTTACAATCCAGTTTCACTCCCCTTCAAGATTGAATCACCGCCCACCACCAGTGCCTTTATGTTTACATTCACCAAAAAGAAAAAGGAAACCCCCTCAGCGGACGCCGTGCTCGACAAGAAGAGCCGCAAAGAGGGGAGGCTGCTGGTTCGCGGGGTGCGGAAATTTCTGCGTTACAACGATGACCTCATCGACGAAGCCGGAAAATCTGTCATCTCCGAAAAGCTGGATGTCTTTTGCGCGGCTCTGGGCAATGCAGCACAAAACCGGAAAGATGCCGAGGAGATGGCCCACGATCTCACGGAGACCTGCAGGAAATCAGTGAAGGACTACCAGTCCTCCGCCATGAAAGAGAATCTGGAGATTCTCTTTGTGGCCGTCGTCATCGCCATGGGTATTCGCGCCTACTTCTTTCAGCAGTTCAAAATACCGACCGGATCGATGCAGCCAACACTGAACGGTATCATCGCCTATCCGGACAGGAAACTGAATCCGGATGCGGAATACACCGCCCCTGAAGGCTATCAAAGACCAGGACTGCCAACGCGTTTGTGGGACAAATTCTGGTATGGTCGCAGCCACGTGGACTGGGTCTCCAAAGAAAACGATGTCCTCCTGTTCGACCGATCCCATTTTTATGACAAGAATTTGTTCATCTTTTTTCCGAGAACCTATCTGATTACAGAGAAAGGGCGCCATTACAGTGCCCCTGGGAGTGTCTCCCGCGTCGCCAGTCTAATGAATTTCACCCTGGGAAATTTTCCCCACTATGCGGGCATGCGTGACCTGACCCGGTTGCGCACCAAAGGAGCGGTGCGGGTGAACCAGGGAGAGGAGATCGCCAAGGGCTTCGTCGATACCGGAGATCAGTTGGTGGTGGACAAATTTTCCTATCACTGGCGAAAACCGAGACGGGGGGAGGTGTTTGTTTTTCACACAAATGGCATTCCCTATATCCAGGCGACGCTGGACGACCCCCGACAGGGATCCCTGCACTACATCAAGCGGCTCGTCGGAAAACCGGGAGATCACCTGGAGGTCGTCCCGCCTTTTTTGAAAGTGAACGGCGCCGTTGCCACTGAATTTGGAATCAAGAGAGTCATGTCTCAGGAGGGGCACTACACTGGATACACCGATCTGGGAACCCGACTGAAAGTGACGCTGGGTGACAAAGAATACTGGGCCATGGGCGACAACAGTGCCAACAGTTCCGACTCGCGGACCTGGGGTGTGGTTCCCCAGGGAAATATCGTCGGTCGGGCGCAATGGGTATATTATCCTTTTGGCCATCATTTCGGGACGGTAAAATAGGCGCCCTCCCGAAAGTGAAAAATGAGTTAAGGTGAACCTGACATCCCGGCAGATCATTCGAAGCAGCAGATCGAATCTGGCCTTTGCCCTGGCAGTTCTGCCCCGGCGAAAACGAACTGACATGGGCGTATTTTACGCCTTCTGCCGGGTGATTGACGACATTGCCGACAGCCCCGGTCTCGCCGTTGAAGATCGGATTTCATTGCTGGCACACTGGCGATCCCTGGTCGCCCAAAAGGTTGATCCCGAGGACGGAATCGAGTGCGAACTGGCGGAACTGTTACATCGCTACTCCATCAAACCCGAAACTCTGGATGACATCATCAGCGGTGTTGAAATGGATTTGACGCCCCGCTTATTTCAAAGCAGAGAGGATTTGATCCGATACTGATATCACGTCGCCAGCGCCGTGGGCCTCGTGAGCATTGAGATTTTTGGATACCAGAACCCGGACACGCGCATCTATGCGGAAAAACTGGGGTACGCTTTGCAGTGGACCAATATTATGCGCGATGTGGGTGAAGACGCCGGAGCAGGTCGTATTTACCTGCCACTGGAAGATTTGGATCAATTCGGCATTGCCCCCAAATCCTTGATGAACGGCAATTTCGATCCGGAAAAGTTCCGGGATCTCATGGAACTGGAAGCCTCAGTTGCCCGTCGATTTTACAACGAGGCCGCCGCCGCGCTACCGGAAGAAGACCGGGCGTCCATGCGATCGGCCGAGTTGATGCACCGGATTTACCTGGGAATTTTTCATCGAATGGAAGAGGACGGGTTTCAGGTTTTCCAGAAACACTACCACCTGAATCGATTCCGCATGCTGGGCGAAATGTTGTGGGCCAGGTTTCTGTAGGAAAGTCAACCCTGTCAATTTTCCACTTTTGTGCTTTTTTGCGGTTCGCCGTCTATGGAATTTGCCCGATACAAACACGCCCGTTTTTCGGCCCGCTTACCGACCGAATTCAACTATTCTCTGAGCCACTACTGGATGGCGCCGGTCGACGATGACCCGGGAGTCTGGCGGGTGGGGTTCACCAAGTTCGCGTCCCGAATGCTGGGGGAACTGGTCGAGGCACAGTTCGATATCAGGAACGGGGATTCCGTGGAATCAGGAGAGCAGATCGGGTCGGTTGAAGGATTCAAAGCGGCCAGCGACCTGTTTTCAGTCATGGACGGTGAGTTTGTCGGGGGAAACCCTCTGTTGGACGAAGATGCCTGCGTCGTTCGAAGCTCCCCCTACGAGGATGGCTGGCTCTATGCCGTGCGCGGCACTCCCGAATCCACCTGCGTGGATGTCCAGGGCTACATGACCCATCTGGATTCCCTGATTCGCAAAATGCAGAAAGAGGGATATTGATTGATTCCAATTCAGAGTCCAGTTTCCAGGATGCTTTCTCAATACATCATGATCGGCGGATTTCTCGGGGCGGGAAAAACCACCGTGATTCAGCGATTCGCCCGCTACCTGGATGACCGTGATCTCCGGGTCGGGCTGATTACCAACGATCAGGGCGCCGGGCTGGTCGATTCCGCGATTGGCAAATCGAATCGATTCCCCGTCGAAGAAATATCCGGCGGTTGTTTTTGCTGCCGCTTCCACTCTCTGATCGAAGCAGCGACCTCCCTAACAAAAGAAAAACGCCCCGACGTGTTCCTGGCGGAACCCGTGGGAAGTTGCACCGATCTCGTAGCCACGGTCAGCCTGCCTCTGCAGAAAATATACGGTGAGGCATACCGGGTGGCCCCCCTGAGCGTTCTGGTTGATCCGGTGCGGGCCGAACGAGTTCTGGAACTCGAAGAGGGGGGGCGAACGTTTTCCCCCAATGTCACCTACATCTACAAAAAACAGCTCGAAGAGGCCGAGTTCATTGTCATGAACAAGATGGATTTGATCGATGCGGACCGGTTGGATACTTTGCAAAAGGAAATTGCCTCCAGATTTCCCGACGCAAAAATCTTTGTGATTTCGGCGCGGGACGGGAGAGGATGCCAGGAGTGGTTCGAAACGGTGTTAAGCGCGGAAATGAATACATCGCGTTTTCTGGAAATCGACTACGACCGCTACGGAGAAGGTGAATCGCTGCTGGGCTGGTTGAATGCCACGGTTGAGATGAACTGCGACGCCAAAAGCCGCGACGAGTTCGACGGCAACGAATTGCTCCAGTCCCTTGCTGTCTCTATCAGAAAAAAACTGGAACAATCAGACGCGGAAGTGGCCCATTTGAAAATGACACTCAGCCCGCTGGGTGATCCCTGCGAGATTGCGGCAGTCAACCTGGTCAGAGGAGATGCACAACCGGAGTTGTCTCACCACCTTTACGAGCCGATCAGCGACGGGGAACTGCTTTTGAACATCCGCGCCGAAATCGACCCGGACACCCTGGAACGGGCCGCGGACGCGGCGCTGGAGGAAGTAATCGCCATCGAACACGGTCTCTTGTTCCGGATCGCGCACCTGGAACATTTTCGACCGGGAATGCCGAAGCCAACTCATCGCATGACGGAAGTTTCATAAAGTGAAGTACCTTTTCAGCACCGTCGTTTGCGTAGTTCTCGGGGTGACCTACTGCTTCGTCCTTTGGGTTGTGGCGACGCATCACTACGATTGGGCCGCTCTTCGACCTTACTGGAAAAATCTCCTTTCCGGCTGGTGGGTCACTTTGCTCATTTCGTCCGGGGCACTTTCCCTCAGCGCCCTCATCGCGGCTTTGCTCACGGCAGGGCAACTTTCCCCGCACCGCGTCCCCCGTGCCCTCACACGAGTTTTTGTGGAGTTTGTCAGGGGCACACCTCTGCTCACTCAGATCCTGATTGGATATTATCTCGTCGCTGATTCTCTGGGTCTGGACAGTCGTTTCGGAGTCGGACTGGTGATACTCTCCTGTTTCTCGGGAGCTTATTTATCCGAAATTTTCCGTGGGGGGATCGAGTCGATTCCCGGCTCTCAATGGACCTCCGCCCGCGCCATCGGATTGAGCGAAATTCAGACCTACCGCTTCGTCGTGATTCCCCAGGCAATCCGGCGCGTCCTCCCCGCCTCGGCCGGGCAATTTGCGAATCTGATCAAAGATTCCTCTCTGCTTTTTGTGATCAGTGTCCACGAATTCACCATGCAGGCGAGAGAGGCCAACGCCCACACCTACGCCACCTTTGAAGCCTATCTGCCATTGGTGATCGGTTATCTGCTTCTGACTCTTCCCATTTCACTTTTCAGCCGCTACCTGGAAGATCGTTTCCGTTATGAGTATTGAACTCAGCCATGTCACCAAACGATACGGGGCCACTCGCGCCGTGAACGATGCATCACTGCTCGTCAATGATGAAGTGCAGGTTCTCGTTTTTATCGGACCGTCCGGCGGCGGAAAATCCACTTTGCTCCGTTTGCTGGGCGGCCTGGAAACCCCCTCCTCCGGTTCGGTGAAATTCGACGGCAACGAGTTGGGAATCCATGAGGCCGCACTGAGGAAGTTCCGCCGAGAAAACGGTTTTCTGTTTCAGTCGTTCAATCTTTTCCCACACTTAACGGCCTTGCAGAACGTCATGCTGCCATTGGTGAGAGTACACGGATTCACCCGGATGAAGGCATCCGAAAAATCAGCCTCAACCCTCCGCCGCTTCGGGCTTTCTGATCACACTGAAAAAAGGCCGGCCCAACTCTCGGGAGGTCAGCAGCAACGAGTCGCCCTGGCCCGGGCCATGGCCCATGGGCCCGGTTTGCTTTTGCTCGATGAACCGACTTCCGCACTCGATCCCGAGATGAAAGCCGAAGTTCTCGATGTCGTTGCGGAACTTTGTCAGGCTGGGCAGAAGATCATTCTCACCACTCATGAGATGGGTTTTGCCCGTAAATCGGGGGATCAAATCGTCTTTTTGTCGGCCGGAGAAATCATCGCCACCAGCGAGGGAGATGAATTTTTCGGGAAGTCGGAGTCCGCCGAAGTGCGCGGGTTCCTGGAAAAAGTCATGAAATGGTGAGGCAGATATATTGCTGGACGAATCACTTTGTTTCCCTCAGAATAACGGAGTCACTTAACCTGAACAACTGATAGTCAAATGTTAATCACCATACTGGTCGGGCTCGTAGCGGGCATTATCGGCAAATTCATCATGCCCGGGAAAGATCCCGGGGGAATCATTATCACGGCACTGCTTGGCATTGGCGGAGCCGTGGTCGGCAGATATCTGGGCAATCTTCTGAACATCACCAATACGGCGGGAAAATCGTTCGATCTTACCAGCATGGCCCTGTCGATTGGCGGTGTGATTATTTTACTGCTGATCTACCGCCTGATCTTCCGGAAAAAGTAGAGAATCACCCCTGGGCCCAGGGAATGTATCCCGCCCGGAGAATCGTCAGCAGGACGGCAACCACAAAGGCGGCACTCAGAGTCGAATAGAAAACGACCGTCGCCGCAAACTCGCTGTCGGCTTCAAACTCGTGGGCGATCAGGGCCGTGTTCACCGCCGTGGGAGCCGCCGCCCCGAGGATGAGTATTGCGGCAATTTCCCCGTGCAACCCCATCAACCAAGTCAGCCCGATGGCCACCGCCGGTCCCGCAATCAGCCGAATGAAAAGCGTCCAGCCCAGTCGTCCAACCGGTTTTCGGGGCCGGGTCTTGGACAGTTGAACTCCCAGAGTGAGTAGGGCAAAGCCGACCAAACCGTCGGCAATGTAGTTGAGTGGTTTCCAGATGAAAACCACATCGTCGAGTGGATTTCCCGCCACCCTGATGATGAGCGCCGTCAGAATGGCATAGACCGATGGTTGCTTCACGATGGGGAGCAACCTCCGCCAACCCCGAATCCCCTTCCCTGTCCCTCCATTGCTGGCCAGAAAAATCCCCAGGGAGAAGGTCGACAGATTCATCGTCGCCAGCACAAATACCTGCACCACCGCTCCCAAATTAGAAAACGCCAGAGTCATCAGCGGGATTCCCCAGTTTCCCGAATTATAGATCATGGTGCTCAACTGCATTGAAGATCTCTCAGCCGCGCTGTATCCGTGGATTTTACTGAGCAGCCAACTCAGGAGTCCCATCGATGAAATGACACACAGGGTGAAAAAAATCACCGTCCCGCCCATCGCTCCGTCGAGAACGGAGGTCGAAAGCCTCACCAAAATGAAAACCGACACAAACAAATAAATAATAAGCCGGATCAGGGTTCTCAAATTCAGTTCGAAAATGCGATCCAGCATCCAGCCCAATCCCACCGTTACGAGAATGGGAAGGCATACCTCGACAAATATCTCAAAAAAACTTTCCATCGGCAGTTGGTTGCGGCGCCAAAGTAACGTCATTACCGCGCTTGTCGTCGAACAAGTTGTCCCCTATTTTCCGATTGAAGATTCTGTCGCACTGAACAAAATCTGAATCCCGCCCCGACGCCCCGACATGCAAAACAGCCCCTTCCAATCCCGCCGACAATTCTTGTGCCGGGCCGCCGCATCCGCTCCCGCGATCATGGTCCTGCCAGGATATTCCGGCGTGGGAAGCGGCTTTTTTTCCATTTTCCCGTTCACCGACCAACGGAGACTGCTGGCAACACCGGAGGGCAAACCCTTTTTGGCAATCGGATTCAATCACATTGATTCATCCGCCATGCGTTATCCACAAAACATAGCGATCTGGAGGAACCGCTACGGATCGAGCGAAGAACGATGGATCAAAGAAAGAGTGGCGCCCGACCTGCGATCCTGGGGATTCAACTCCATTGGCTGGACGCAGGAACTTGTTTTGCGCGAAAAAAACTATGATCAATATTCGTCGGCCTGGACCCGGGACCACTACCGCTGGACCGAGATGTCTTACTTTCACACACTCCCATTCATCGAAAATCACCGCTGGAGGCTCGGACAGGAATGGCCGGACGTATTCAGCAAAGAATTCGAGCACTGGTGCCAGTTGGTCGCCCGCGAGTGTTGTGCTTCTCTGGCTGATGACCCCCATTTAATCGGCTATTTTTTGAACCACTCCCCGCTGCTGGTCAGCACGGACTCTTCTTTCCCCGGAAAGAAACCATGGTTCGATCCAGCGATGCTCAAAAGCCGGAGTGGCCAAAAGAAAATTGATTCCACGATCCGTCAATATTACAAAATCGCCACCGCCGCGATCCGGGAATTTGACCCGAATCACCTGATTTTCGGGGACTGTTATGATCTCGCCATTCCGCTCCCTGAAATCGTGCTGGATGCAGCCTCCGATTACGTGGACGCCATCGCCGTGAAAACGGCGACCGATTTTTCCGATACGGCCACCCGCATGACCACGGTTTCCTGGCGAAGCGGTTTGCCATTCATTATAGCGGACGTTGATTACCTGACCAAGCCGGCCAACCGAATGGCCGGGACCAGACATGATCCGGAAAAATACCGCCTGTTCATGAAATCGATGCAGGAATGCTCCGACTGTCTGGGTGTCAATCTCTGCGGAGGATTTGTCCGCAATCGGATTCGGCAAAAAGGCGTCTATGACGAGCAGGAAAATCCGGACCTGGAGGCCGTGGAAGGTTTCATCAAAACAAACGGCGAATTGACTGCATGGTACCAGTCTTTGGAGAGTGATTAGACGAGTTACCCGCCTCGAATGTAGGCAATCAAATCCGCCACATCCTGCTCTTTCAAGGTGTTCTCCAGCCCAAGCGGCATCAGGCTTCCGCCCAGTCCTTTCATCCCCTTCACGCTTTTTCGGGAAAAGGTCCGCTCCAATCCACCCGGCATCCGAATGTGCACATCGGAACTGTCTTCGGAAGTGATCAATCCCACCAGAACCTCGCCGGAATCAAGTTCAAAGGTGAAGGCCTGATACTGTGGCGCCACTTCCCTGTTCGGATCCAGAATGTTTGCCAAAATCGAATCCGGTCCCGCTGTTTTATATGTTTGAATATCCGGCCCAAGCGGGAAGCCCTTCCCTTCAGGATTACGGTGGCAGGTCACACAGATTTTCCCAAAAATCTCCGCCCCCTTCCTGCTGTCCCCCGTCAAGGTGAGCGCCTTTTGATAGCGGGCCACGACTTCCGCGCGGGTTTCGATTTTCGGTAATGTTGCCGCAGCCAGCTTTTGAACCTCCTTGTCAGGATGATCGCGGAGCTTCTGGAGAACATCTGCCGGAACGGTTTTCAATTCGATGGCCCCGTCCCTGATCGTTTTCAGGAAGAGCAAGGCTGTTTTCGACTGGGACACCAAACGACCGGCCAGCGTATTTTTTATGGAATCGGGAAATGCCCCATACTGTTCGATCAAAAACGAATCGTCTCGAATACTCTTTAGGACCGCCGTCCGGAGTTCCGGCTCGGCAGCCGGATTGAAAACAACCTCCCTCAGCAAAGTTGCCGCCTCAGGAGACGAATCATCCGCCAGGAGATTCGCCGCGGAAACCCTGCTCTCGAGGGATGCGGCATGATCCGCCAGGACTTCCCTTGATCGACTCATTAAATCCTGGAATGGGCGGCTGGCTGCAAGGGTCTTCCATGTATTCTTTCCATAAGTCGCACCCGACTTCAGCGCAGACAGGAGGGTGGATGTTTCCCGCGAAATTTCTCCGGCACTGAGATCGGCAAGCGCCTGAGAACTCAGTTCTCCATCCCCGGAACGGCCGATTTCCTCCGTCAGCCCAACCAAAAATTCCCCCGATCCCTTGTTTCGGTAGCTTTTCCATGCATCCGCCAGGGCGGCGGAACTGCGCAGGGAGTTGAGAATTGCCACTTCCCTCCACGGATCACCCTTCGCTTCTTCGCCCTTTGAAAGAAGCGGCTTGTCCGATGAAAGCCATCTCACAAAAACATCGGGCGCCGCTTTGGCTGGCGCAGCCCTGCCCCGTTCATACAAGAGGCGGCGGGCCGTTGTCTGATGCCAGTCATTCGGGTGGCTCAGGAGTGCTTCCAGTTCCTCGTCTGAGGCCTGGGAGAGTTTCGGAACTTTCCGCAAACGATGTCCCACCGGCTGAATTCGATAAATGCGACCTCGATCATTCCCGCTGTCCAGATCAACAAAGCGCTTGATGCCGTCAGGGATCGACCAGGGATGCTCGATTGTTTCCCGATACATGTCACATAGATAGAGACAACCATCCGGAGCATTGACAGAACTGACTGGACGAAACCAGTTGTCCCGGCTGCGCAAAAATTCAGTTCCCCTTTCATCCCGCGGTCGTGTGGCCACGGGTTGAGACCGTCCCTGTTTCCTCACCACAATCTTACGGTGGAGCAAGTTGCTTCCCGCATCCCCAACAAAAATATTGTTCCGGAACTCCTCTCCGAAAGCGTCTCCCCAGTACACATTGATACCAGTGGCGGCGGTGAAATAGCCGGAAACCCGTCCCCCCCCTTCCACGACCCCTTTGACCGCTTTTGAAACCCTCCAGCGCGTCCTGACAATGCGCCAGGGCTCGTCGGGACTGATCCGAAAAACAGGCGCGGCCGCACCATCATCAGCAATCGTGACAAGCGGCTTCGGCATGGCCATCCACGGGTTGGGTAGATATCTTTCCCGCTCGTAGGCCACCCAAATGGCGTGGTTGGAGTTGCTGCAAACAAAGCGTCTGCCTGCTGAATCAAAGCTCATCCCATACTGGGCCGTGCCGTTTTCAGGCCGAAGATCCAGCAGTTCCGGATCAAATGAAAAGTCGGCGCCGCGGAGCGATACTGCCTGAAAGCCGGGATCTCCCGGCCGAGTGATGGCGCCTCCGTTGGCCGCCGTGGCGCCCCAAACCCTGTTGTCCGGCCCCCAGCGAAAACTGTTGAACAGAGCCTGCATGTTCAGGTGCATTTCCTTCCCCGCTCCGAAACCCGTGAATACGATTTTCTTCTCATCGGCAACCCCGTCGCCGTCGGTATCTTTGTAGTAACTGATTTCCGGCGTGGCGCCAACAAATATTCCGCCTCGGTAACAAATCACGGCAGTCGGCCATTTCAGTCCGTCCGCATAGACGGTGGATCGATCGAACATGCCGTCCCCGTTTGTGTCCGTCAACAACCGAATCCTCCCTTTGGCATCTTCACGATGCTCGGAGTAACCGCGCATTTCGATCACAAACATCCGCCCATCTTCATCGAAGGAAATGGCGATGGGATCCACCACATCCGGTTCATGGGCAATCAGCTTGATTTCAAAACCGGGACGAATCTCAAAGGTCGCCCCGACCTTGTCCGGTTCCGTTGCCGGAATCCGGGGCATCTCCTTCTCATCAGCGACCGGTTCTTCACCGGGCAGAGTATCCGGAAAAAGCAGAGGTATCAAAAAGAAAAGGGCGCAGACAGGTAGGTATTTCATGCTGGCAGTAAGCGAACAAGCTCTGTTATAGTGAGGCCCATAGACGAAAGGTATACCAAAATATGAAGAGAAGACAATTTACAAAACTGGCAGCATCAGGCACGGTGGCCGGGCTGGCCATCCAAGCCGGAATCTCTCGGGAGACATCGACTGAAGAGATCATCGACATTCATCAACACCTGAATTTCCATCATCGCTCCAATCAGGATTTTCTGGCTCATCAGGATCGCATGGGGATTCGCCAGACCGTCCTGCTTCCCGCCGGCGCCCCGTTGAACAGGCCATCCACCCTGAATGGCAACGCCAACGGCCTCGCCGCCAACGTTTCCGGGACCGAGGCCGCAGCCAGACTGGCGGCGGACCATCCCGATAAACTTGTTTTTTTCTGCAATGAAGTTCCCGACCTGACCGGCGCCATCCAGAGCCTGGAAAACTGGCTGAACCACGGCGCTCTGGGAATCGGCGAACTGAAATTTCACCTCGAATGCGACTCGACGCCCATGCAGAAAGTCTATCAACTGGCGCAGCATCATGAACTCCCCATACTGCTGCATTTTCAACACGGCAGCTACAATATGGGCTTTGAGCGTCTTTATAAAATGCTGGAAAAATACAACAAAGTCAGCTTCATCGGACACGCCCAGACCTGGTGGGGAAATATTGACGCCAAACACGACCAGAAAGTGATGTATCCCAAAGGGAAAGTGACCCCCGGGGGCTTGACCGACAAATATCTGGCTGACTACCCGAACATGTTCTGCGATCTGTCTGCCGGTTCAGGGAAAAATGCCATGGATCGGGATCCGGAACATGGTGCCGCCTTTCTCGACAGGCATCAGGACAAGATCATGCTGGGCACCGATTGCGCCGATTTGGAAGGTCACGGCGCCAAATGCTCCGGAGCAGGTCAGATCGCCAATGTGCGTCGATTGGTCAAAGACAGCAAAATCAGAGCAAAGATTTTCTCTGAGAATGCCAAGCGGATTATTCAGTTGGGGTGAAGCAACAGATAGAATGAGAAGGAAATTGAAGCCGCGCGAGGCAATGGCGGCATTCCCTTCTCAAAAGGAAGCATAGACAACATCCCACAAACTACAATCGGCGTTGCCCTCGGCGACGGCGACAAGTCATTGGGCATCAGCAAGACCGGCAATGCTTGCCCGCGAAAATTGCCCGTCCAGTCTTCGCGGTACATCCTCGGGCCACATGGCCCTGATTTGGGGTCATCCACGAGTGCGTAGGGGAGCCCGATTCCTCAGTTCGTTCTCCCTCTTCAAAAGAACACCCAGACAAAAAGAATGGTCATGGGAAAACAAATTTTCGTTTTTCATTTGAAAACCCGTCTCATGGAGAGGGTTGAGTGTGGGACCAAAGAGGGTTGGATTGGAATACAGCGGCCTTGCCGGAGGTGTTTTTCAATCGACCCTTCGGGCTGCGGCCCTTTTGTCCGCTGACCTCGTTGCGATTCAGTCAGGTAGCACAAACTACCTTCCTTCACCGCGCCTCGCCATCGAACAAAATGACTCGCGGTTGTTCATTCCACCGTTTTTCCACAGTCTCTTAGCCAAAGTACAAGTTATGGTAATTATATTGAAGGCCAGGTGAGACTTGGCTGAACACTCGTTCCATACCCCAAAAGAATGCCAGATTCAGTTTCTTTTTCATTGACTCTCGTAGTCAAATTTTGTTTATAGGAACCATTTTTTATTGATCAATTGCAAAATTATCATAGAATTGATAAAAAAACTAAGGGCACTCAAAAAACTAAGGGCACTCAAGTTTGAAAGATCCTCGTATTTTCCTCTTCTTCGGCTAACATCTTTTCCAAATTACCATTTTTCTTTTCTGCTTGGATCTCCCAGCTTTTCAGCATCGCGAAAAACAATGAAAGTAAACAACAATATCATCATTTCCGTCGGACAGGCAGGCGTTCAGATTGGAGACATGTTCTGGAAAACCCTTTGCGGGGAACACGGGATCGATCCCACCGACGGACGATGCGAGGGGGAATCCAAACCGAAAGGGAATTGGAACGGATTTTTCTCCCAGCTCGGCGAAGGCAGCGACTCCAGCTACATACCCCGCGCCATTTTTGTCGATCTCGAACCGAGCGTGATCGATGCCGTCAAGGGCAGTTCCCCCGGTCTGTATAATCCGGCTAACTACATTTCCTCTGTCGAAGGCTCCTCCAGTAACTTCGCAGTCGCCAACCAGGGAAAAGGGGCCGAACTGCTCGACGACATCATGTCCCGGGTAGACGCGGAAATCGAAAAGTGCGACCTGCCCGGTGGCATCATCATGATCCATTCACTCGGAGGCGGAACGGGCTCCGGGTTGGGATGCCTGATTCTAAGCGAAATCAAAGCTCGACATCCTGAAATCCCCCTGCTGAGCGCCGCGATCATGCCGTCCGCCCAAGTGAGTTCGGTGGTGACGGAACCATACAATGCCGTCTTTGCGCTGGAGACATTGAAAAATTCCTGCGATGCCTGTCTTGTCTTCGACAACGAAGCTCTTTTCAAACTCACCCAGGAAGCCTGGCTGATTGACAACCCTACCCTGGAAGACCTCAACCGGTTGGTGTGCGAGGTCTTATCCGAGGTGACGGCGACGATGCGTTACTCCGGCTATCTGACCGTGGAGATCAGTCTGCGGGAACTTCTCACCAATCTGGTTCCCCAACCGGACCTCCATTTTTTGATCGTTTCCACCGCGCCCCTGTATCCGCCGGACGACAGCAAATTCGCTGAACAATCCGTCGATGAAATGACGCAGGCGTTGTTCTCGAAAGATTATGTATTTGCGAAGTGCAACCCTCTGGACGGTTTCTTTTTGAGTACCGCGGTCATCTACCGGGGAAAAGTCGCCGACAAACCGAAAGCCGACTCAGCCTTGGCCAAAGTCCGGGAGCAGTTACCCTTGACCAACTGGATACCCACGGCTTTCAAAATCGGTTACGTGAACGAGCCCAGCCTGACCCGTAACAAGAGCATGGTCATGATTGCCAACAATACGTCCGTGGCAACCGTACTGGAACGGATTTGCGAGAAGTTTGATCAACTGTGGACTCGGAAAGCATTCGCCAACTGGTATCTGGATGGCGGCATGACCGAGGAGGAGATTGAAAACAGTAGAAATTTTGTGGGCAGTCTGATCGAGGCCTATGTCAGCTCCGGGGAGAGCGGCAAAAAATCAATTGAAGCCAGTTCCCGGATCTCCCGACCAGCGCCCCGCACTCGCCCGGCGGCGACCCCACCCAAAGAAACACCTCCCGCTACCGAGGCCTCGCCCGAAGCGCCCGTCGAGGCCGAATCGTCATCACCGGAACCGGAACCGGAACCGGAACCCGAACCCGAATCCGAATCCCAGGTGTCCGAAGAGCCTGAATCCAGTCAGGCGGAAGACGATCTCACCAACCTGCCTGATCCCATGGAGCCGGACCACAACCCAATTGCCAAAGCCATGCAGGAGGGAATCGAAAACGCATCCGATTCCAAAGATTGAAGCCGTGGAACCCAACTTGATTTTCCATTTACCCAAGCAACATGAGAGAAATACTTAGCATCCACGTAGGACAGTGCGGCAATCAGATTGGCGAAATGTTCTGGGAACTGATTCTGCGCGAGCACGGCTTAAACAAGAGCGGCGAACCCACCAAAGCAATCAATCCTGCGGAGGAAAAGGCGATGAACGTCTTTTTCGAGAAGGTCAACGACAGCAAATACGTGCCTCGCGCCGTCATGGTCGATTTGGAACCGGGAGTCATCTCCCGGATTGAGGACGGAGATCTCAACGAGTTATTCGATCATTCAAATATCATCAAAAAAATCCCCGGAGCGGCCAACAACTGGGCACGCGGTTTCAAGGTGGAGGGGAAAAAGGTGATCGACCAGATCATGAACGTGATCGATTCCAATGTGGAAACCTGCGAATCGTTGCAGGGATTTCTGATCACCCACAGTATCGGTGGCGGCTCCGGGTCCGGACTGGGAGCACTGATCATCGAGCACCTCCGGAAGATGTATCCCGACAAGAAAATTTTCACCTTTTCCGTGGCGCCTTCACCTCTCATCTCCGACAGCGCCATCGAGCCTTACAATGCCATCCTGACACTGAATAAATTGAAGGACAACGCCGACGCTGTCATCCTGCTCGATAATGACACTCTGTTCCGTATTGCCTCGTCAAAACTTCAGGATCGCAGTGCCAACTATATGGATCTCAACAAGATCATTTCTCTGGCGATGTCGTCGGTGACAGCTTCACTGCGGTTCCCTGGAACACTGAATACCGATCTCGGCGAACTGCTGGTCAATTTGGTTCCCTTCCCGGGAAATCATTTTCTGGCTGTCTCGTTCGCCCCCCTCCTGGGCGAAGGCGAGAGCACTCAGAAGCCGGATTTCAAGAAGGTGGTTCAGCAGACTTTTGCCCATGAAACATTTTGTGCGGACATCGATTTTGAAAACGGGGTTTTTCTTTCCGTCTGTGCCCTGTTCCGCGGCAAGGCTACGGCGAAAGAAGTGGAAGAAAACATGGTCGAAATCCGCCAGTCGCTGGCCTTCGCCTCCTACGTTCCCACCGGCGTAAAGATTGGCGTCACCTCCATCGCCCCGGATGGCTACCAAATCACCGGATTGGCTCTGGCCAATCACACCGGGATCTGCCGGGTGCTGGATCGCCTTTTGACCCAGTTTGATATCATGTTCGAAAACAAGGCCTTCACTCATTGGTACGAAACCAACGAAGTCAGCCTGGAAGAACTTCAAACCGCCCGGGACTCCATTGCGGAGTTGTCGGAGTCCTACAAACAATCCGCCTGATCCATGGCGGAAACAAAATCATTCGAGCAACCCTGATTCCCGCTTCTCCGCCGCCTGCCAACACCTGATCGGGAAATGAAAAACAACGAGCTTCAGGAGGAAATTTCCAAAGCCAACCGCACCCTCATTCACGCTCGGCGGGCTGCTGAAAGTCAACCGGGAAACTGCCAACGACAGATCCAACTGATCGAAAGTCTCCTTTCACTGGGACGTCTCCGGGTTTCTGTCGGCGAGGTGGAAAGAGGGATTTCCTGTTACCGCGAAGGAGTGGACCGCTCCCATTCACCGGACCTCGACTTCAACGCCACTGACGAACTGATCTGGTGCTCCTGGATGGCTTACTGTCTGGATTGCGCGGGTTCTCTGGAAGAAGCCAAAGCTTTTTACACGGATGCCATCCATCTGGCGGAGGCGGCCCGGCTCGACGAAAACGAACGATTGGGAATCATCCACAACAATCTGGCAATGGTTTTTCGCCAGTTGGATGAGGATGACTCTGCCGAAGCCCATTACAAAAAAGCATTGGAGGCATTTTCCAAACAGAAAGGACTCCGCAGCATCGAAGTTGCGGATGTGCTTCACAATCTGGGCGTGCTGAACTACTTCAGAGATCGCTACAACGACGCCATTGAATATTTCCGCCAGTCACTCAGCATCCGGACCGATCAACTGCCCGAAATTCACGATGACGTTTGCCAGTGCTACGCCAATCTGGCGGCCCTTTATCAACGGATCGGGGACGAGGATGAGGCAAAGCTCTACTACGAACAGTCCACGCGGAACAGTCAGATCCAGGCGGACAACTATGAAATCATGGTCTCCCGTAAAATGGATAACTCACCTCCGGAATCAGTGATCGAGTGATCCGGGTTACTCCTTCTCATTTCGCAGGCAATACAAAAACCTCTCCCCTCTCAGAAACAGATCGTTTCCCACCAGAGCCGGCGTGGCACTGAAGCGGTCGTCCAGCTGATTGGCGGATATGAACTCCGGTGTTTCCCGCTGACTCAATACGATCATCAATCCGCTGCGATCCAGGAGATAAATTCTTCCCGCAGCGGCAACTGGCGATGCATAGAGCTCATGCAAACCAGGCAGCCGGAAGGGCCCGGTCGGTTCTTCTCCCGTCTTGCCAACCACCCGCGAAAGCACGCCCTGATAGTGAGCCAGGAAATAGAGGACACCATCATACAAGAGGGGCGACGGAACATAGGGCGTCCGGCGGTTTCGCTTCCATATCACGTTCTCCCGGTTGTCGGTAATGTCCCCCTTCGCTCCGGCCAGCCGAATCCCCAGCATCGCCTGAAAATCATAACTGCTCGCGGCATACACAAAGCCCGGCTCGGAAACGGGCGACGCCACCACGTTGGCCGACAGCCCACGGCACTCCCAGATGACCTCACCAGTGGCAAGATCATAACCTCGAACAGCGTGGCTCCCGCTGATCACCACCTGAATGCGCCCTTCGTTCTCAACGACAATCGGGGTGGCCCATGAAGTTTTTTCATCCCTTGGAGTTCTCCACTTCTCTCTGCCGCTGTCTCTGTCAAATGCCACCACAAATGAATCACCCTCGTGATCCCAGTTCACCACCAACGTATCCCTGTAGAGAACGGGCGAAGCCCCTTCCCCATGTCCGTGCTTGGTAATTTGATCACCCAGATCTCTTTGCCATACCACTTTCCCCTCCCGATCGAGACAAAATAATCCGTAGGAACCGAAGAAGGCGAATACATACTTCTCATCCACCACCGGAGATGCCGAAGCCAGGGAATTCGTTTCATGACCGCCTTCATTGGGGATGGCTTCCGCCAGAACGCGCGTCCAGAGAATCTTCCCATTGTTGCGATCCACACACAAGGCCACGAATTGCTCCCTCTGGGTAATGGGAAGATTGTCGTGGGCGCCGGGACGTCCTGAGTATCTCGGCTTCGCCAATGGCTTGCCCGTCGGGACGGACGTGGTGAGAAAAATCCGGTCCTCCCAGACAGCAGGGGAAGAATGCCCCAGGCCCGGCAGCTTCACTTTCCACAGGACATTCGAGTCCTCACTCCATTTCACGGGAGGATCCGCATGGGGCGCCACTCCCGTGGCCAAAGGCCCGCGAAACTGCGGCCACTGATATTCCAACGCCTCATCGTCCCAACCCTGACAAGAACGCGGCAGCCCATTGAGCAGCATCAGAATCAGCGGAATGAAGGCAGGAATTTTCATCAGATCTTGTGCGCCATCAGAGAGAACTTTCCCGAAACCTACCACAAATTCAGGCTGAGGGAACACTCATCCACCGCGTTTGCGGGTAGAACCCTCTGATCTTCTCGTGTAGATTCCCGCCGCAATGACAATCGCCTTTTTTGGAGCCACTGGAAAAATTGGGAAACAGGTCGTCGCCTTTCTTCGACAAAATCGGAACCACCGAATCCGGGCCCTGATTCATCGCAGCGCCCTGCCGGAAGAAATCGCCGGGGCGGAGACGACCCAGATCCAGGGTTCCATCACGGACCCGGCCGCCGTGGAAGAGGTGGTCCGCGGTGCGGACACCATCATTCAAATGGCGACCACCAAAGAAGATCCAGATAGTTTTTTCGATGTCTCTATCAAGGGAACATTTCATATTCTGGAAGCCTGCAGAAAGCATCCTCCACGGCAATTTATTCTGCTCGGGGGCGATGCATCCAAAGGAATCTGGTTCCATCCCCATCCGGTTCCCATCGCAGAAACAGCCCCCGACAAAGCCTATCCGGGTTACTATGCCTTTTCCAAAGTGATCGAAGAAACGATGACCATTCAATATCATCATCAATACGGATTGCCCTATACCATTCTCCGCTCCTCGTGGGTTTTTGCAAAGGACGATCTGCTCCATCATTTCTCCCTTTTAAAAAACATCGATCCGGCCGAGCAGGGACATGGTTTTGGAAATCCCACCGACGAGGTCCTGACCTTCGTCCGGGAACAGAAAGAACACCTGCCCGTCCTGATCGACGGCGAGGGTCGTCCGCTCCGTCGCCACATCGTCCACATTGACGATGTCATCCACGGACTTGATTGCATGCTGGGAAACCCGGCCGCCCTCAATGAAGATTTCAACATCGCCGCACCGGCTGCTTTTAATTACCGGGACGCGGCCGACTATCTAAGTTCCAAAACAGGACTGCCCACCGTGGAGATTCCCTGCCCGGACTATCACTCCTTCGAAATCGACATTTCCAAAGCCCGTGGCCTGATCGCTTACCATCCGAAAAATGATTTCCAATCAATGGCCGACCGGGCACTCTCAGAATCACCTGGCAGCGGTTCCCGTCTTCCCTCTCTTTGACCTGAGAGACTGTGGAAAAACTCTGGAATGAAAAACTGCGAGTCATTTTATTTGCGGACGAGGCGCCATGAGGGAGGGCAGCCTGCCACCTGACCGAGCCGGGACGAAGTCCGTAAATAAAAGGGCCGCAGCCCGGAGGGGCGGTCCAGAAATGGCTTTGGGCGAAGCCGCTGATTCAAGGACCAAAGTGTCATCGCTTTTTCGCTTCAGAGTTTTTCCA
>Ga0114931_10001257_pt1 | contig 32225 bp, 25 predicted proteins | sample 2SBtaG_FD_89579 | JGI IMG/M metagenome (GOLD analysis project Ga0114931, IMG submission 89579) | Deep subsurface microbial communities from Kolumbo volcano to uncover new lineages of life (NeLLi) - 2SBTROV14_V59a metaG | ecosystem: Environmental > Aquatic > Marine > Volcanic | place: Kolumbo...
CGGCTTCATGATAGTGGATCGGCACGACCTCGAAGACGCCGTTAAGATAGGTGGTATCGCAGCCGCCGGCGCTTTCCTCGCGGCAACCCCGCGCGCCGATAAAGCCATTGCCGATCGCAAAAACCGATTCACTTTGTTCCTCAAGCGCCGGATCGAACGCCGGTTCTTCAATCGTCCAGCCATCACCGGCATAAGTCCGTTGGCTCGGTTCGCGATAATCCGTCTTCATAAGCTCGTCGCACCTTGTTTTCGCAAAAAACCTGAAAAATCAGGCTGCCAAAAGCCAGTTCACAAGCCGCCCCGAGAGCCGATGCAAAAGCGGCCTTGAACGCGGATATTGACTTCCAACTTTATATTCGGTGTAATGAAATGCATTTCATTTTACAAGACCTCATGTCATGGATGGCTGAAAATCATGGCAAGACCCGGCCGGCGAGGCCATAAAACCGGGGGAGTGGAGATGGGGCGGGCTTTGCCGAAAAGGGCTGATTGGTGACTTCCTTGCGTATCAAACTGGCGCTGTTCTTGACCTATTTTGTTTTTGCGATCCTTTTGAACAGTGTCGGCACGGTAATTTTGCAGGCGATCACCCATTTTGGCGTTAGCAAGCCGGGGGCCAGCGTTCTTGAAGGCTTCAAGGATATTTCGATTGCGGTGGTGTCTTTTTCGGTGGCCTCCTTTTTGCCCCGGATCGGCTATCGCAAGGCAATGATCGCCGGGCTGGCGCTGGTCGCCGTCGCATCTCTCGCCATGCCGATTTTCAATAATTTCCTGATGACCCGGCTGCTTTTCCTGTGCACCGGCGTGGCGTTTGCGCTGGTCAAGGTGTCGGTCTATTCGACCCTCGGCCTGGTGGCGCGCGGCCGGCGGGAACATGCCGGCCTGATGAACACCCTTGAAGGGTTGTTCATGGTCGGGGTGCTGGCCGGCTACTGGCTGTTCGGCTATTTCATCGGTGCGGCGGGGACCCCCGGAACCCCTGGCGCTGACCCGGCGGGCTGGCTCGACGTCTACTGGGTTCTGGCCGGGCTTTGCGCCCTGACCATCGGGCTGCTTCTCGCCACGCCATTTGATGAAAGCGGCGCCAGAATCGAGGACAGCCGTCTTGCCGAGGACTTCTGGGCCATGCTCAGGCTGGTGGCCGAGCCGCTGGTCTATGTGTTCGTGATCAGCGCCTTTCTTTATGTGCTGATCGAACAGGGGATCGGCACTTGGCTGCCAACGTTCAACAATCAGATCCTGAAACTGCCGGCGGCGATGAGCGTGCAGGCCGCCAGTATTTTCGCTGCCTGTCTGGCGATCGGGCGGCTGGGCGCCGGCATGGTGCTGCGCCGGCTGGACTGGTACCCGCTGCTCAACATCTGTGTGATCGCCATGGCCCTGCTGGTGGTCCTCACCCTGCCGCTGACCCATGGCCTGGTGGAAAACCCGGCGATCTCCTGGCTCAATGCGCCGCTGGCGGCCTATATCTTTCCGCTGATCGGTCTGTTCATGGCGCCGATTTATCCGGCGATCAATTCGGTCATGCTCAGCGCTCTGCCGGTCACGCGTCATTCGGCGATGACCGGCCTGATCGTGATTTTCTCCGCCCTTGGCGGCACCACCGGCTCGCTGATCACCGGGCTGGTTTTTGGCCGTTTCAACGGCCAGTTCGCGTTTTATCTGTCGTTGGTCCCGATGACGCTCATTCTGCTGGCGCTTTATGTCTTTCGCCGCCGCCTTGTAGCGGCCAGCGCCCCTTGTGCCCCCGCCCCACATCGCTTATGACGGAGATCTGTTAAGGGCGCGTATCCGCGGGGGGGCATAATCAAAGCCAGACCAGCCACCATCGATGATGTCGCCCGGCGCGCCGGGGTGTCGATCAAGACCGTGTCGCGGGTTTTGAACAAGGAGCCCAATGTGCGCCCGGCCACCCGCCAGCGAGTGCTCGCCGCCGCCGGGGCGCTCGACTACAGCCCCAATATTTCGGCGCGCAGCCTGGCCGGCGCGCGGTCCTATCTTCTCGCCCTGCTCTATGACGATCCGAGCCTGAATTATCTCGCCCAGGTGCAGATCGGCGCGCTCGCCAAATGCCGCGAGGAAGGGTTCTATCTGCTGGTCGAGCCCTGCCGGCGCGGGGTGCCGGGGGTGACCCGGGCGGTGCGCAGCCTGCTGGTTCGCTCACGGGTCGACGGGGTTATCCTGACCCCGCCGGTCTGCGACAGCCCGGCGGTGATGGCCGCCCTGGAGGAAGCGGGCGTCGCCTATGTGCGCATTGCGCCGGCGCGCGCCCCATACCGTGCGCCGGCGGTGGCTATGGATGATTATCAGGCCGGCTACGATATGACGGCCTATCTGCTTTCACTGGGCCACCGGCGAATCGCCTTTATCAAGGGCCCCCGCGCCCATGGCGCGGCCAGCCGGCGCTACGACGGGTTTTGCGCCGCGCTGGCGGCGGCGCAGATTGCCCTGCCGGCCGGTTTTGTCGCCCGCGGCGATTTTTCCTTTGACGCCGGCATGGATTGCGGCCTGGCGCTGTTGCGCCGGCGGCCGCGGCCAAGTGCGATTTTCGCCGCCAATGATGACATGGCGGCGGGCGTTGTTGCGGCTGCGCACCGGCTCGGCGTGGCGCTGCCCGAGGCGCTGTCGGTGGCCGGCTTTGACGATACCGCGGCGCGCCTGACCTGGCCGGCGATCACCACCGTGCGCCAGCCCATCACCGCCATGGCCAAGGCCGCCACCGGCCTGCTGATCGCCGCCTTGCGCACCCGGGGGAGGGAGGAAAAATCTCCACCGCCCCGCCTGATGCTCGACTATGAGATCATCCACCGCGCCTCGACTGCACCACCGTCGGGGGGCGGGAATGACGGGTAAGAATGTCTTAACCATATAACTACTATAAATTGATGGGGGGTAGGTTGTTTTGCAAGGAAACGTTAATGAAATACCTCCACGTCTGTCCCCCCTGGTATGTTTTTTATGGTGAAAACAATTTGCGCCAGCCCAACACTCCTTTGGGCGCGGCCTATTGCGCCGGGGCGGCGATCCGCGCCGGCTGGAGCGCCAGCATCTGGAACGGGGATCTGCTGCCGGTGGGCAGTGACATCGGCTATTCCGAGGAACTGACCGGTTTTCACCGCTATCTCGCCAATCATTCCCGCCGGGAAAACCCGGTGTGGGAGGAATTTCGCACCGTGCTGCGCAGTATCCGTCCCGATGTGGTCGGGGTGACCGTCCTGTCGCCGTCCTATCCGTCGGCGCTGCGGGTATGCGAGATTGTTCGGCAAGAGCTGCCCGGCTGCAAAACCGTTATCGGCGGGCCCCATGCCAATGCGGCGCCCCGCGATGTGGCGCGCCAGGCCGTGGTGGATGCCGCCGTGTTCGGCGAAGGCGAAGGGCCGCTGACCGATCTGCTTAACGTCTGGCGCGATGGCGCCAGCCCCATCGGCCTGGCTGGCATCGCCGCTCGCGATGGCGACGGTAGGGTGGTCATGGGCCCCGCGGGGCGCAAGGCGGAAGATCTCGATGATCTGGGCTGGCCGGCCAAGGGCGTGGTTCATGACGTGCACGGCCTGCTGGCCCGTGACAACCATGGCTTGGTCATGTTTTCGCGCGGCTGCCCCTATAAATGCGAGTTTTGCGCCTCTCCCGCCTTGTGGAGCCATCAGGTGCGTTTTCGCAGCCCCCAGGATATGGCCGATGAAATATTGGCCATCCACAAGGAATATGACACCCGCTATTTCAGCTTTGAGGACGACACCTTCACCCTCAACCGCAAGCGCACCATGGCGCTGATGGATGAGTTGATCGCGCGCGGCCTGCCCCAGGTTCCCGGCTTTCGCTGGACCGCCAACACCCGGCCCGACCGGGTCGACCGGGAATTGCTGGAAAAAATGAAGGAAGCCGGCTGCGCCGTGGTGGCGATCGGGGTCGAGTTTGGCTCCGAACACATGCTGAAAAAGATGCAGAAGGACTTTACCGCCGATGACGCCCGCCGCGCGGTCAGGCTGATCAAGGAGGTCGGCCTGATTTCCTCCGGTCAGTTCCTGATCGGCCTGCCGACCGAAACCCCGCAGGACATGTGGGACACCATCGCCCTGGCCGATGAACTGGAGGTGGACAGCGTCATGCTGTCGGTCGCCACTCCCCTGCCGGCGACGCCCCTGCACCATGAGGCGGTCAAATATGGCCTGATCCCCCAGGAGGGCATCGACTGGGCAACCATCAACACCAAAAACGACGGCATGCTGATGACCGTGGAAAAGGATGGTGAAATCGTTCCCATGCCGCTGGAGCAGCGCCAGAAGTTGGCCGCCGAGCTGCACGCGGCGATGGACGAAATTCAGGAACGCACCCTGCACCGCCGCCAGGCCAGCCGCAGTTGGTACGAAGCCCAATATCTGCCGGAAGACGAGGTGACGCCGGCTTACGGCCTGCAAAAGCCGAATGCCGATTTCAAACAGGCCGTTGCCTCCTGATCTGCGCTGCTGAGGACCCTGGCTATGAAAGTTCTGCTGATCACCCCGCCGTTTTATGTTCCGCTCAAGGAATTTGCCATCAGCGTCGGCCAGCCGCTGGGGATCGCCTATGTCGGCGCCGCTTTGCGCGAGGCCGGCCATGAGGTGCATCTTTTCGACAGCCTGAACGAAGGCCGGGTGCCGGACATGACGCCGCAGGATCTCAGCGGCGACGAGCCCGATCTGGTGCGGATTTCGCACGGGGTGTTCGAGCGCCACGGGTTGGACAACAGCTTTCCCGAAGGCGCCACCATTGTCGGCGCCAGCTTCGAGCGCATCGCCCGCCTGATCCGCGAGCTTGCGTCCGATATTATCGGCATTTCCATCATTTTCACCAGTATTTTCCGCTCTGGCGTGCATATCGCCAAAATCGCCAAACAGATCAATCCCGCCATCATCACCCTCATGGGCGGCACCCATGTCACGGTTTCCGCCCGCAAGGTGCTGGATTATGATGCGGTGGACTATATCGTTGCCGGCGAGGGCGAAATCGCCGCCCCCCGGCTGCTCGCCGCGCTGGCCGCCGGCCGGCGACCCGACGGCATTCCCGGTGTCGGCTGGCGTAATGCTGATGGCACCAAGACCATCATTCCCAGCGAACTGAATTGGGCGCTCGACGAGTTGCCCCCGCCAGCCTTTGATCTGCTGGATATGGAGGGCTATTTCGACACCATGGCGGAAGGCCGGGCGGGCAAGCTTTATACCACCCGCGGCTGCCCGTTCAACTGCTCCTTCTGCTCGGTGCCGCTAACCTCGCAGCGCCGCTTTCGGGTGCATTCGATCGAGCGCATCATCGGTGAGATTGGCCGCTGGGTAACGGATTACGGCGTTAAGACCATCATCTTCGAAGACGACAACATGAACACCAACTCCCGGCGCTACAAGGACATGCTGCGCGCGGTCATTGCCGCCGGTCTCGATGTCCGTGTCGATGCCCGCAATTTGCGCTGCGATCTGCTCGATGACGAAACCCTGGCGCTGATGCGCAAGGTTGGCTTCAGTACGGTGTGGATCACCCCGGAATCAGGCAACCAGCGGGTGATGGACGAGATTATCAACAAGAAGATGAAGGTCGCCGATTCCCGCAAGGCGGCGCGGCGTATTCTTGCCGCCGGGCTTGACGTGGGCGCCGCCTTTGTCATCGGCTTTCCCGGCGAGACCCGCGCCGAGATTCAGGACACCATTGATTACGCCTGCGAACTAAAGTCCATGGGGGTGCGTAATTTCTGGTTTTCCATCGCCACCCCCATCGAGGGCACCGCCCTTTACCAGACCGCGCTTGACGCCGGCCTGATCGACGGCATCAATCTGGACGAGTTCACCTATAACACGTCCGTTTACGATACGTCCGAGTTCACCCGCGACGAAATCAAGGCGCTGCGCCACCGGCTCATGGAAGAGCTGAACGATGAGGCCGGCGCCAGTTGCGGTAAGCCGGCGATCAGATTTCTGCCAGGCCGGGCCATCTCTCGGCAAACCGGCACACGGCGCGCTGCTGTTGCCTGAGGAGTGACGGGCTGAAGTGGTGGTGACTTGGCAGACGCCACATCAAACCCGGCAGCTATTAGGTCAATACCGTCTCAGAACAGGAAGAGCCCTTCCCCTAATCGTTAAAGAAGGCCCTCTTCAGTTCCAACCCTTGAACATTAAAGAAGAGGCCTGTCTTTCCAATTAACAGCGCTGTCATTATCACGGGGCGGCTTGCTGGAAAGATGCCCGGCGCGGGTTTCAGAACGGAGCCGCAAGGCCTGTGGCTTTCGCCTGAAGGGGACAGGCATGGGCCTTGAGCTCATAGAGGAACGACAAAGAAAGAGCCTTCCCCTTTCCAATTGACAGCGCTGTCATTTTGTGAGAGAAGCCTGCTGGAAAGAGGCTCTGGCGCGCCGGCCTATGCCGTGTGTCCGGCGCAATATCGCAAAGAAAAGGAACAAACGTTTATGACTGACAATGCGGCGCCGCCGGTGGCGCTGGTTCTGTTTGGCGGCAATGGCGACCTGGCGACGCGCATGTTGCTGCCCTCGCTCTATTTTCTCGAGCGCGACGGCCTGTTGCCGGCCAATGTGATCATTCTTCTGGCGGCGCGCTCGATCGGCCAGGGCGAGGCGGTCGTCGCCCAGGTCCGCGAGCATCTGGACCGCTTCGTGGCGGCGGAATTTTTTGACGAGGCGGCATGGAGCCGCTTTGCCGCGCGACTAGACGGTCTGGCCCTGGATGCCACCTGTGCGGCGGATTTCGCCCCGCTTGCCCGGAAATTGACGGTGGCGAATGAACAGATCTTTTATCTCGCCACCTCGCCGGCTCTTTACGGCCCGATCTGCCGGAATTTGCGCGATGCCGGGCTGGCCGGGGCGGGCAGCCGGGTGGTGCTGGAAAAGCCCATCGGGCATGACCTGGCGTCGTCGCGCACCATCAATCAGGCGGTCGCCGCCGCCTTCGAGGAGGCAGCGATTTTCCGGGTCGACCACTACCTCGGCAAGGAAACGGTGCAAAATCTGCTGGCGCTGCGCTTCGCCAATTTCCTGTTCGAGCCGCTGTGGAGCGCCCGCGGCATCGAGCATGTCCAGATTACGGTGTCGGAAACCGTCGGGGTCGAGGGCCGCTGGTCCTATTACGATGCCTCGGGGGCGATGCGCGACATGCTGCAAAATCACATGCTTCAGTTGTTATGCCTGGTGGCCATGGAAGCGCCGGTGAGCATGGCCCCGGATGCGGTGCGCGATGAAAAGCTCAAAGTGCTGCGCTCGCTCAAGCCGATCCGCGGCCGCGATGTGGCCGCCAAGACAGTGCGCGGCCAATATGCCGCCGGCGCGATCGACGGCCGGCCGGTGCCGGGCTATGCCCAGGAGATCGGCGCCCAGGAGGCTGGCGGCGGCGAAAGCATGACCGAAACCTTTGTCGCCCTGAAGGCGGAGATCGACAACTGGCGCTGGGCCGGGGTGCCGTTTTACCTGCGCACCGGCAAACGGCTGCCGACCCGCTACAGCGAGATTTTCATCCAGTTTCGCCCGGTGCCGCATTCGATCTTCACCACGCCGGCCGACGCTGGGCTGGCCGCCAACAAGCTGATCATCCGCCTGCAACCGCAAGAAACCATCCGGCTGATGGTGATGAACAAGGTGCCGGGCCTCGATCAGGCCGGGATCCGCCTGCACGAACTGCCGCTTGATCTCAGTCGCACCGAGGCCGATCGCAAACAGCGCCAGCGCATCGCTTACGAACGCCTGCTGCTGGATGTGATCAACAATGTCGCCACCCTGTTCGTGCGCCGCGACGAGGTCGAGGCGGCCTGGGCCTGGGCCGATGACATTCTCGCCGGCTGGCGGGCTTCCGGTCAGCCGCCCCGCTCCTATGTCGCCGGCTCCTGGGGACCGTCGGCGGCGATCGCGCTGGCCGAACGCTCTGGCCACAGCTGGCACGAATGAGCGCGGCAATGGCGCCGGCCTTTCATCAGTTTGCCGATCGCCAGGCGCTGGCCCGGGCGCTGGCCGGCCATGTCGCCCGGGCGCTGCGCACCGCCATTACCGAACGGGGGCGGGGGCGGCTGGTGGTCTCGGGCGGCCAGACGCCGCGCCGGCTTTATGAAGCCCTGTCGCGGGCATCGCTCGACTGGTCGAAGGTGACCGTCATTCCAGCGGATGAGCGCTGCGTGCCGCCCGATGACCCCCACGCCAATGAACGGCTGATCCGCGAGACCCTGCTGCGCGGCGCGGCGGCGCCGGCCGACTATCGCCGCCTGCCCGGCGGGGCCGATGATCCCGCCCCGTTTGATGTGGTGGTGCTCGGCATGGGCGAGGATGGCCATACCGCTTCGCTGTTTCCCGGGGCGCGCGAGCTGGTGGCGGCGCTGGGAGAAAACCCGGCCGGGCCGGCGGCGCGTTGCGTCGAGATTACCCCCGACCCGCTGCCGCTGGCGGCGCCCTTTGCCCGGCTCAGCCTGAGCGCGCCGGCGCTGCTGGCGGCGCATGAAATTATCCTGCTGATTACCGGGGCGGCGAAAAGAAAAACTTACGAGGCGGCGCTGGCCGGCCGGGATATACCGGCCATGCCGGTGCGCGCTATGCTGCATCAAGGCAAAACGCCGGTGACGGTGTGGTGGGCCCCCTGAGCGATAAGGAGAGCTATGATGCATGATCAGGTGCAAGCGGTCACCCGGCGGATCTGCCAGCGCAGCGCCGGCCTGCGCGCCGCCTATCTGGATCAGATCGGCCGGGCGACGGCGGGCGGGCCGCACCGCCGGGCGCTGCCTTGCGGTAATCTTGCCCATGGCTTTGCCGCGGCGGCGGCCGATGACAAGGAGCAGTTGCGCCAGGCCGCCGGGCCCAATCTGGCGATCGTGACCGCCTATAATGACATGCTGTCGGCCCATCAGCCCTTTGGCCGTTATCCCGAGATTATCAAGCTGGCGGCCCGCGAGGTTGGCGCCACCGCCCAGGTTGCCGGCGGCGTGCCGGCGATGTGCGACGGCATCACCCAGGGCCAGCCGGGCATGGAGCTGTCGCTGTTCAGCCGCGATGTGATCGCCATGGCGACGACGGTTGCACTTAGCCACAATATGTTCGACGCCGTGTTGTGCCTCGGGGTGTGTGACAAGATCGTGCCCGGCCTGTTGATCGGCGCGCTTGGCTTTGGCCATCTGCCGGTTCTCTTCGTTCCGGCGGGGCCGATGCCCAGCGGCCTGGCCAATGCGCAAAAGGCCCGGGTGCGCGCTGCCTTCGCCCAGGGTAAGGCGAGCCGGCGCGAACTTCTGGAGGCTGAGGCCCGCTCCTATCACAGCCCCGGTACCTGTACTTTTTACGGCACCGCCAATTCCAGCCAGATGCTGATGGAGGTCATGGGCCTGCATATGCCCGGCGCCGCCTTTGTGCCCCCCGGCACGCCCTTGCGCGCCGCCCTGACCCGGGCGGCTAGCCACCGCGCCGCAGTACTGGCAACATCAGATGGCGAGGCGGCCCCGGTGGGCCGGGTGGTTAGCGAAAAAGCGATCGTTAACGCTATTGTCGCCTTGCTGGCGACCGGGGGCTCGACCAATCACACCATCCATCTGGTGGCGATCGCCCGGGCGGCGGGGATCGTGATCAGCTGGGACGATTTTGCCGATCTGGCCGCGGCGGTGCCGCTGATCGCCCGCGTCTATCCCAATGGCGAGGCGGACGTGAACCATTTCCACGCCGCTGGCGGGACGGCCTTCGTAATCGGCGAGTTGCTGGCCGCCGGCCTGTTGCACAGCGATGTGCTGACGGTTGCCGGCGGCGGGCTTGCCCCCTATACAAAAGAGCCGGCGCTCGAAGGCGATAGTCTGATCTGGCGGCCGGTCGGCGCGGCCTCGCTCGATGAGGCGGTGTTGCGCCCGGTCGGGCGGCCATTCAGCCCCGAGGGTGGGCTGCGGTTGTTGACGGGCAATCTGGGCCGGGCGGTGATCAAGGTCTCGGCGGTGGCGCCGGCGCATCATGTGGTCAGCGCCCCGGCGGCGGTGTTCGACAGCCAGCAGGGGTTTCTGGAGGCGTTCCGGGCCGGCGCGCTGGACCGGGATGTGGTTGCGGTCATCCGCTTTCAGGGGCCGGCCGCCAACGGCATGCCCGAGCTGCACAAGCTGACCCCCAGCCTGGGGGTGTTGCAGGATCGTGGCTACAAGGTGGCGCTGGTCACCGACGGGCGCATGTCCGGGGCCTCGGGCAAGGTGCCGGCGGCGATCCATGTCACCCCCGAGGCGGCCAAGGGCGGGCCGCTGGCCCGGCTGCGTGATGGTGATATGATATGCCTCGATGCGGCCGCCGGGCGGCTGGAGGTGGCGCTGCCCGAGGCCGAGCTGGCCGCCCGGCCGCTGGCAACCGCAACGCCGGGCGACCATCGGGCCGACATGGGCCGCGGAATGTTTGCCGCTTGGCGCGCTCTGGTCGCCGCGTCGGAGAGCGGGGCCGATGTGTTCGGCCGGGATGATGGGGAGCGTAAGCCATGAGCGGATCGAAGGGCGTGATCGGACTGGTCGGCGATATCGGCGGCACCAATGCGCGTTTCGCCCTGGCCACGCTGTCGGTGCAGGGCCGGCCGCGGCTGACCGCCCCCCGAACGCTGCCTTGCGCTGATTATCCCGGCCTGGTCGAGGCGGTGCGCGCCTATCTGGATGAAATCGCCGCCCCTGTGCCTGGCCAAGCGGCGGTGGCGATCGCCGGGCCGGTGCCTGACGATTAAGGAGCTGGCGAGCGGGTGAGGCTGACCAACCACGCCTGGTCTTTTTCTATCGCCCAGACCTCCCGGGCGCTGGGGGTGGAGCATTTTTCGGTGATCAATGATTTTACCGCCGTCTCCTTGTCGCTTGACTATCTGCCGGCCGCGGCGCTGACCCCGATCGGGCCGCCGGCGGGCGGTTTTAGCAAGGCGCGGGCGCTGGGGGTTCTTGGCCCGGGCACCGGCCTGGGGGTTGGCGGTCTGCTGCGCGCTGGGGCTTGCGCCGTGCCGCTGGTGTCCGAGGGCGGCCATGTCAGCTTTGCGCCGAGCGATGCGCTGGAGGTCGAGATCGCCCGGGTTCTGCTTGCCCGCTTTGGCCGTCTGTCCAACGAGCGGCTGTTGTCCGGGCCGGGCCTGCGCCATCTTTACGAAGCGCTGGCCGTGGTGCGCGGCCAGCCGGCGGCGGTACTGAGCGCGGCCGACATCACCCGCCATGCCCTGGCCGACAGCGACGCCCTGGCCGACAGCGACGCGCTGGCCGACAGCGACGCGCTGACCGACAGCGACGCGCTGTGCCGCGAGGCGCTGGAGCGCTTTTGCGCCATCCTGGGCAGTGTGGCCGGGGATCTGGCCTTGACATTATGGGCCGAGGCGATTTTTATCGCCGGCGGTGTGGTGCCGCGGTTTACCGATTTTCTGGCCGCCAGCCGCTTTCGCGCCCGCTTCGAGGACAAGGGCCGTTTCGCCGGCCATATGCGCGGTGTGCCAAGCCTGGTGATTACCGATGCCAACCCCGGCCTGCTGGGGGCGGCGGTTCACCTGATGCGCCAATCGGCTTGCGACTAAAGGATTTCACGATCATGACCAGACCCGCCATATCCGCCCCGCCGATCGAGCCTATTCTAGCCCGCGCGCCGATTATCCCGGTGCTGACGGTCGAGTGGGTCGGTGATGCCCTGCCCTTGGCCCGGGCGCTGGTCGCCGGCGGCCTGCCGGTGCTCGAGGTAACCTTGCGCACCGAGGCGGCGCTCGCCGCGATCCGCGCCATGAGCAGCCTTGAGGGCGCGCTGGTTGGCGCCGGCACGGTTCTGACCCCGGCCGATCTGGATGCGGTGGCCGCCGCCGGTGCGGCGTTCGCCATCAGTCCCGGGAGTACGGACGGACTGCTGGCCGCCGGCCGGACCAGTGCGATCCCGCTGTTGCCCGGGGTCGCCAGCGCCTCGGAGATCATGCGCGGCCATGACTTTGGTTATCGCTGTTTTAAGTTTTTTCCCGCCGCGATTGCCGGCGGCCCGGCGGCGCTTAAGGCCTTTGCCGGCCCGTTTGGCGATGTCCGCTTCTGCCCCACCGGCGGCATTACTGCTGCCAATCTGGGCGACTATCTCGGCCTGCCCAATGTGCTTTGCGTTGGCGGCAGCTGGATGGTGTCGGGCCAGCAGGATTTGGCGCAAGTTGAACAGGCGGCGCGCGATGCCGTCACCCTGGCCCGCGCCGGCCGCTAAGAGACGGCTTCATCGTCCAGCAAGTCCGCAGTCTTCTTCCTCGCCTCTGCTCCCTCCTGTTTTTCACCGGTTCCGAGCCGTTACCCTGGCCAACCCCGCGTGCCTGAATGAAAGCGGTGAAACATGGAGAATAATTCAGGCCGTTCATTGAGTTTATGAAGCAGACAAAATTGTCATCGGGGGACCCTTCCCCCCTTTTCGGGGGGCGACAGCGCTGAGCGCTCTGATGTAACGCAATGTTATAAATCATAATCTTGCGCGGCCGCATTCGATGGGGGCTGGGGCAGAGACAGGGCGGGTTACGAGTGGAGGTGGCGCAGCATGACAGGGATAAGATACAGGGCTGCCCGGTTTGTATTGTTACACCGAGGCATCAGCTTTCTGGTGTTGCTTGCGGTAACGGCCTTCTTTGCGGCCGGCCTGCCGAAAGTCGAGCTGCGCACCATCTTTTCCGATCTGCTGCCGAAAAACCATCCCTATGTACAGATCTACAAGGACCATCCCAACTTCGGCAATCCTTTGACCGTCACCATAATGGTCAAGCGCAAGGACGGGGATATCTACAACCCGCAAACGCTCGCCAAGATCTGGGAGATGACCCGCGCCATTGACCTGACTCCGGCGGTTGATCACGACCAGATCCTCTCCATCGCCACCGAAAAGGCGCGTTATGCGGAAGCCACGCCCTATGGCATTGATATCAAGCCCCTGATGGGGGATGCGCCGCCATCGAGCCCCCAAGAGATTGGAGAATTCCGCCGCCGGGTCGAAAAGGCGCCCAATGCGCGCAAGTTTCTGATCTCGAAAGACGAGACCGCCACTCTGGTCACCGCCACTTTTATCGAGAGCCTTCTGGATTATGGCGAAACCTTTAAATATCTGCGGGCTCTTGTCGAGCGGGAAAGGGACGCCAACCACGAGGTCTATATGGCGGGCCAGCCGGTGCTGACCGGCTGGGTCTATAATTATGAATCCCAGATGCTGTTCATTTTTGCGGCGACTGTTGGCGCCTTGTTGCTGTCGCTTATTTTATACATGCGAAATATTGTTGGCGTTGTCGCCCCGCTGGCCTCGAGCCTGGTTGCGGCAATCTGGGGCTTTGGCTTCGTCGGATGGCTGAACCAGCCGATCGAACCACTGATCATGGTTGTGCCGTTGCTGCTTGTGGCCCGATCATTCAGCCACTGTGTGCAGTTCATCGAGCGATACTACGAAATCTATGCCCATGTCGGCGACCGCCGCAAATCAGCCGAAATAGCGCTCAGCGTCATGATGTCGCCGGGGATATTGGGGATCATCACAGACGCGGCGGGCCTGTTTCTGATTGCGGTAGCGCCGATACCGGCGATGGAACGCTTTGCTTTGTTCTGTGGGTTTTGGGCATTGAGCCTGGTGCCGACCATCGTTTTCTTTGTGCCGCTGATCCTGTCTTGGCTGCCGGCGCCCAGAAACATTCGCAAAATAATCGGAGAGAACGGGGATTCCGGCGCCCATGCGCGAATCAAGGCGCTGTTGCATAAAGTGGCGCATTTGTCGTTCGGGTCACGGGCCCGCCCCACCTCGGCGGTCATTCTGGTTCTTGTTGCGGCAAGTGCGTTCCAGATGACCAAGCTCAAGGTTGGCAATCCCGTAGAAGGCAGCAACCTGCTGTGGGATGATTCTGCGTATAATGTTGCGGTATCGCAGATCAACCGTAACTTTCCCGGCCTCAACACGCTGGAAATTGTCTTCGAATCCAAGGCCACCAACATCGAAGATCGCGTCGCGCGCAAGGCCGACACAATCTTCACCATGACCCGTGTTCAGCGTTTTCTGGAGGGGCTGGAAAACCCACCCAAGGCAACCCTGTCCTTTGCCGACTATCTGCCCGAGGCCAACCGGCTTTTTTCCGGCGGCAACCCGAAATGGGCGCCGCTTGATCCTACGGATGAAGCCGTCGGGGCCGCGGTCAGCGCCCTGATGGTGGGGACCAGTCCCAAGGCTTTTTCTCATGTGACCGATTTCGAGCAGCAGAATGCAACCGTTTCTCTCTGGTACAAGGACAACAAGCAGGAAACGGTCGATTTGGCGCTTGCCCAGGCGCGACAAGCGGTCGAAAGGGTCGGCGCCGACCATGAAAAATTCCGCATCCGACTGGGTACCGGCACCATAGCGCTGCAACAATCGATCAACGATACGATCGCCAGATACCAGTGGCGAATTCTCGGCCTGCTTAACATCGTCATCCTGCTTACCTGCAGTTACGCCTACAAGTCATTCGCCGCCGGCGTGCTGTTGCTTGTTCCGGTTAATTTGTCGAATCTGTTTCTCGGCGCCGTTATGACCACAATGGGTATCGGACTGGACGTCAACACGCTGCCCATTGCCTCCATCGGCATCGGTGTCGGGATTGATTACGGCATCTATCTTCTCAGCCGGATCTGCGAGGAATTCCGGGAGTACAAGAAGTATGATGCAGCCATTCTGGCCTCGGTGGAAACCACCGGCCGGGCAATTTTCTTTACCGCGGCAATTGTTCTGATCGGGATTTTGCCGTGGTACTTCCTGTCAAAATTGAAGTTTCTGGCCGACATGGGACTCTTGCTGGCGATGGTCATGCTGATCAACATGGTGATTGCGCTGATTGTCGTGCCGCTTCTGGTCTGGCTCTTCAAGCCGCGCTTTGTCGGCTCGGATGATCTGTTTGTTGGCGAGGGCGTCGATTTGTCATCCTACGTTTTTCACAAAGATGACATTAGAAAGAAACGTTGTGCGGCCGAGACCTAAATCTGGAAGACAACTGTTTACATAGGGGCGGAGGAAAAGGAGCAGAACATGTATATCAAGAAATACGATTTTAATTATAGCCGGAGGGCCTTTCTGGAAAAGGCCGCAGCAAGCGTATTCACCGCCGGTGTGCTGACGCCGCTGTGGCCTGAGATCGCGCGATCCGGCGAGATCGCCAAGGCCTATCCCGACGAGCTTCTGTCGATCGAGGCCTATACCAAGGGCAAGGTCAAGGTGGGTGATGTGATCACCACCGACAATGTCGAGTACGTCAAGGATCTGCTCGACCCGATTGCGTTCCGGCAGGTCAAGGAAATGAGCCGGCGGATCAATATCGTCGAGACCACAACAGACATCACCAAGATGTTTCCGCACACCTATCTTGAAGCGACGTTGAGAAACAAGGGGCAGGCCGTACTCGATAAAAACGGGAATGTTTACACCAGGGATGGAAAGCCCTGGATTGGTGGAAACCCGTTTCCCGATGCGAAAACCGGCCTTGAGGCATTCGCCAATCTGACGCTGAGCTGGGGCCGGCACGACCAGTCTGTCTATGCGGTTCGCGACTGGGATATCAATCCCGGTGGAAACCTATCCTATCAGTACGACTTCGTCTGGGCTGAGCAAAACACCATTGGCCTGCTGAAGCACGAAGAAGGCCCTTACTGGCTCGGTCATGAAGACAAACTCCGCTACCAGTCAGTCTGGTTCACCCACCCGAATGACACCAAGGGCACATCTTTTGTGAACACCTGGTACTATGATCAGCGGAGATTTCCCGAATTGTTTGGTTATCTGCCGGCCTTCAAGCGCGTCCGCAGATTCCCGACAAACCAGCGTTTCGAGCCTCTGGCTCCGGGCATGCAACTGTTTTTGTCCGACGCCTGGGCGGCGGGCGATCCGATGCTGACCTGGGGAAATTACAAGATCATTGGCGTGCAGCCCATGCTGGGCTCGGTGTCGCAAAACTGGATGGCTGACGATCCCAACTGGGAGAGGCCGGTTCACGGAGGAGCCAAGGGCCAGACTTTTTTTGAGGATTACAAGGAATTCGTGCCCGAAGTGCTCGTCGTCGAGGCCGAGCCGGTGAAATATCCAAGAGCGCCGGTCTCCAAGAAGCGGGTCTATATCGATGTGCGCAACATGATGTATGTGGCCTACAACACCTTCGATCGCCGAGGCGATCTGTGGAAGACGTTCGAGCCCGGTTATTCCCAATATGTCAAAGGCGACAAGAAGATCCTGGACAGTGATGGCTATCCCGAGTGGTCATGGACCCACGTCATGACACAGGATATCCAGACCAAACGCATGAGCCGGTTCATACCGGCCAGGAAGGTTCGGGGGGGATACAAGACCGGTTGGGACATGGGCAATCTTTACGACAAATATCTGACCATTCAGGCCGTGCGTCGGCTTGGCATCTAGGGACGGGGGCGGGCGGAGATCAAGACGGCCTCCGCCCCCGCGTGGAGCGACAATATGAAACCTGGCCGGTCCGACATCGGCGCTTCATTTGGCCTAAGGGCGCGCGTGGCGGCGCTTTTTATGGCTTGCGCGCTTTTGGCCGCACCGGCTGGCGCCGCATCCAGGGGCGACGCCTTCCAGGTTGTTTATTCGGCAATCGCACATGACGCGATTTTTGACATCGAGTTCAACGGCGATTTGGGGATTGCCGTGGGCGGCGCCGGGCTTGTTCTGACAACCAAGGATGCAGGAGCGACCTGGAAGCGGGGCGAAGCGCTGGGAACATTGGCGCTGCTCGGCGTTGACGTTCATGCCGGCCGGTCGCTGGCGGTCGGCCAAAACGGGCAAATCTTCCGGCGTGTTGCCGGGTCTTGGGCGCAGATGGAAAGCGGCTCGAAGGAACGGCTGCTGGCCATCGATAGCGATGGCGGTGAGCTTGTCGTTGCCGTTGGCGGCTTTGGCACCGTCCTGATTTCAAGGGACGGCGGCGTTAGCTGGACCCGGCGAACGTTCGACTGGGAGCCCATCATCAATGACTTTATCGAGCCGCATCTTTACGGCGTCGACGTCAGGGGCAAAACAATCACGATTGTCGGTGAACGGGGACTTGTGATGCGCTCCGAAGATGGCGGCGCTTCCTGGCAGAAGGTCAACCAGGCCGACGAATCCCTGTTTGATCTTTACATTACCGATAATGGTCTTGGCTTTGCCGTTGGTCAGAAAGGCGCCATCATCGCCACTACGGACGGGGGGCGGAGCTGGTCTCGTCTGAAGGCCGGAAGCCAGGCCAATCTTCTTGGGGTCTGGGCCAATTCATTGGGCCAGGTCCTTGTCTCCGGCATTCGCACCGCGCTCTACAGCGCCGACCGGGGCAAGTCGTGGCGCACCCTTGATGCCGGCGACATTCCGGTATCCTGGTACCAGACAGCGGCCGGCAACCGCGCCGGCGCGCCGGGATTCATCGTCGGCCATTCCGGCCGCATCATCAATATAGAAGGAACAATCAAGAATTTGGTCCGGTGAGCCCGGGTCCAAGGAAGCAGGGAGAATAAACATGCCTAGACGAAAGATATTTTTAACATCAGTCAGCATCGCTGCGATTATGTTGGCATCAGCGTCGGCGCAAGCGGTGGATTTTACTGTCTCGGGATTTATCCGGCAGGAAACAGCCATCAAGATCACGGGGAAAGAAAATCCCCTGAACCAGCAAGGCAACATTTTTAATGGCGTGTTGACGCCAAGAGACGCCTCGGCCTTTTCTGGGTTGCTCGGCCTGCCACCCGAAGCCTTGCAGGTTCCGGTCGCCCGTCCGGTCAAATCCCGCAACAACACGTTCAACCTGGTTGCGACCAGGATTGAAGTCGATGTTCAGGCCAAATTTTCCGCAAATCTGACCGGTTTCGTCAAATTGCGCGGTTTCTTCGATTGGGGCGTTTACAAAGACTTCGGAAAACCCAATTTCTTCGAGGTCCCGTTCTACGGTAATCGTGGCACATTGCTCGAGTTGAGCGGTAAGAATTATATGATCGACCTGCCCGCCCTCTATTTCGATTACTCGAACGGTCCCCTGTGGATACGGGTTGGCAACCAGCAGATCGCCTGGGGAGAATCCATTTTCTTCAGGGTTCTGGATGTGCCCAACGGGCTGGATCTGAGGCGTCATGCGGCGCTCGACCTGGCGGCTGAAGAATATTCGGATAAGCGTGTGCCATCACCGGCCATTCGTGCTTCCTATAATCTTAGCAGCGATTGGGAACTCGAGTCATTTGTGCAAAAGTTCTCACCCACAGTACTGCCAAATCCGTCAACACCCTATAATGTCATCGCTGACGCTTTCACGGTTCATCAGCGCGAGCAATTCAATGCCGTTGACAATTACTGGAACTATGGTGGCCGGTTGCGCGGGCAGATCGGGGACTTTGGTCTGCAATTCATTTTTGTCCAGCGGCGCAATCCCGATGGCGTGTTCCGGTGGACGGCGTCCGGCGTGAACCGGGACCTGCCCGGCGTGCCGGGCTCCGGACTTGCCCTCCAGGGCACCCCGTTTGAGGTCGACCCGACGGGGGTTAGTTCGGCAGCCGAATGGTTCGATACCGCAGCCTTTGTCCGCCTCAACGCGGTTCAGGGGCTGAACGCGGCAATTGATGATTTTCAGCCATCAACTGGTGCGCTGGGTGCGGTAAATGTTGATACGCTTGCCTCTATGTTCGGCGGAACCGCCGACTTCTGGACCCGCCAGCAACTCGACCTCTTCTTCCAGCTTTCAGGTGGGCTTCGCGGTCATATCGAAAGGGTTTATCCCCAGGAAACAATTATCGGAGCCGGTGTAAATTACGTATTTTCCACTAATTCCGGATCCTTTCTCGACCAATTGGTCGTTCGCTTTTAAGCCACCTATACGCCCAACAAGAAGTTCACCAATCCAACTCTTGGTCACTAGTTTATAAGAGAAGACGAATTCGTATCCTCACTAGTGTTTGAAAAATACTATCGTTTCTCGGATAGATTTCCGGCGACGTTCATGGTGGCGCAGTGGATGTTCCGCTCCGCTTCCGACATGTTCGGGCGGCACCTCTCGGGCATGGGAGGAGATATCAATAATATCCCCACAGGCAGCAAGAACTTCAACGCCGTCTCTTTCGCTATCCAGCAGCCGTTTCCCAACCTGATCTGGCGCTTTGATCTGGCGGTTCTCTACGACGTCAAGGGGGGCGTATTGATCCAGCCGGGCTTGCGCTGGAAGCCGAAGGGCGCCATGACGGTCGAGCTGTTCGCCAATATCCTTGAAGGCAAGGGTAACGACAACATCATCACGCCGATTGATTATGCAGATGAGATCACCCTGAGAGTTGGTTACCAGTTCTGACGGCGCCGTCTCTTGCAAAGAGACCAGGCTGCGGGTGCGGAAAGGCGCTGAGCCATGCATATCCAGCGGTTTGATCGTGATTACAGCCGCCGGAAGTTCGTGCGTGACATGGCCGCGGGTGTTCTTTCCACCGGCGTGCTGGCCCCCCTGTGGAAAGTGCTGGCAAAAGATGGTGACGCCTCGGCCGCCTATCCTCACGAATTGCTGTCCATCGACGAGTACACAAAGGGCAAAATTCAGACGGGCGACACCATCAGCGCCGACAATGTCGAGCACGTCCGTGATTTGCTTGATCCGATCCGCTACAAGCAGATCACGCAGATGGGCCGCCGGCTTAAGATTGTGCCGACAACCACCGATATCATGCGCCTGTCGCCCCATGATTACCTGGAGGCAACATTCCGTAACAAGGGAAAGGCCAGATTTGACGACAACGGCAATGTGGTTACCCAAGAAGGCAAACCCTGGATCGGCGGCAATCCCTTTCCCGACCCACGCTCCGCGCTTGAAGTGTATTCCGGCCTGACACTCAGTTGGGGGCGGCACGATATTTCCTTGTATGCGACAAAGGAGTATGACGTCGCACCTGATGGCAAGGTCGACTATTATTACGAGTCCGTCTGGGTGGAACTGGCCCCTGTCGGGCGCGTGACCGTTGATCCGAAACCCTACTGGCCAGGCCACGAGGACAAGCTTCGCTATCAGACCGTTCTTTTTGTAAAGCCCTATGAGGTCAGCGGCACCTCCTATTTGAATATCTGGCCCTATGATCAGAATAAATTTCCCGAACTATACGGCTATCTGCCGGCCTTCAAGCGCATTCGCCGCTTTCCGACCAATCAGCGCTTCGAGCCCCTCATTCCCGGATCGGCGCTCTATCTATCCGATGCCTGGGCGGCGGGTGACCCGTTTCTGACATGGGGAAATTACCGTATCATTGGGCGCGGGCCGTCTCTGGCCGGGATATCCGGGGGCTGGAACGCGGACCATCCAAACTGGGAGCATAAGACCCACGGCGGGCCGAAGAACAAGAGCTTCTGGGACACGGATGTCGAATTTGTGCCCGAGGCCATTGTTGTGGATGCCGAGCCGGTCAGGTTCGCGCGCGCGCCGATCTCGAAAAAGAGAGTGTGGTTCGATGCCCGAACCTTTTTGCCCATCGGCATGGTGTCCTTTGACAGGAAAGGCCAGATTTATCGGTCGTTCGACGGCACCTATTCGCTCTATGAGCAGGGCGATAACAGGAAAGTGATGGACGGAAAGAACCCGTATTGGTCCTGGACCCATGTTCACGCCCACAATATTCAGACCAACCGGATCACCCGCCTTGAACAGGTAAAGGAAGTTTCCGGCGGCTATCGAATGCGGGTTAATGATCAATCGGTATATGGCCAGTTTCTGACTCGCAACGCGCTGAGACGCCTCGGCAAATGAACCATATTTTGCAAAATTTCAATCGGATCAATATGGGCTTATCCCCCCATAGAGGGGGGGGGAAAGAGATGAAAATTTTTCTAGGCTTAATGCACGGGAGAGATTCGGCGGTGATGAGGCGGGCTGTTTCGTAGAGGGCCCTGGTTGTTGGCGCGATGGAGGAGATGAAATATGTTGTTTAGTGACTGGGATGAACACCCCAAGGTCGGGCTGGGCCCTTTCGGCGCCGATCCGGAGTTGCCTGATTTTATTGCCGCCATGCAAAAGACATTGCGCGATTTTGCCCTCAATGTTGCCCGCCCCATTGGCCGTGAACTGGACCGCATGACGCCTGATGACGTCATTGCCGAAGGCTCGCCCTATTGGGATTTCCGTAAACAATATCTTGAACTCGGCATCACCATGGAGGCCATCAAGGAGATGGACCCGGCCGATGTCGGGCTTCTGTTCGCAATCGTCAATGAGGAGCTGGGTTTTGGCGATTCCGGTCTGGCGATCTCCATGGGGGCCGGCATGTTGCCGCAATATATAACCGCTAAAATCGGCAATGAGTTCCTGATGAAGCGGTTTCCGGAATCGATGCTGGGCTGCTGGCCAATCACCGAGCCCGATCACGGCTCCGATACCCTAGATCCCAACAGGAAATTGCTCCACCCGGAAGGGAATTATGGCCGACCCAATTGCATCGCCAAAATTAGCGATGGCAAGGTCACCATCAACGGGCAAAAATCCGCCTGGGTCTCGAACGGCACCATTGCCGAGGTCGCCATTCTTTTCTGCGCCGCTGACACGGGGAACGGGCCGGACCCTTACCGCGGCGCTGTCGTTGTGGTGCCGCTTGACGCCGATGGTGTAAGCCGGGGCAAGCCTCTGGACAAACTGGGGCAGCGGGCGCTTAACCAGGGCGAGATTTTCTTTGATAATGTGACCCTGGACATCGACTATCTGCTGGCTGATCCGGACAGTTATGGCAAGACGCTCTATCTTATCCATACCGAGGCCAACTCGCTGATGGGGTCAGTCTTCGCGGGGTGTGCTGCCTCGGCTTATCAATTGGCCTATGAATATGCCCATGAGCGCAAGCAGGGCGGTGTGGCGATTATCCGGCATCAGAGCGTCGCACACAGGATTTTCACGATGGCGCGCAAGGTCGAAGCGGCCCGCGCACTATGCCGGCGCGTCTTGCATTACAACTTTACCAACAATCCGCCGGCATTGCAGTCGGGTATGATGACCAAGGTGCTTTCCACGCAAACGGCCTTCGAAGTCGCCAGCATGGCGTTGCAGATTTTCGGTGGCAACGGCCTAACCCGGGAATATCCGATTGAGAAAATCCTGCGCGATGCCCGCGCCTCCCTGATTGAAGACGGCTGCAATGAAATTCTTTCGATGAAAGGCGGCTGGTACCTGATGGACGAGGACCTTCTGTGAAACAGAACGTCTATGTGATCGGCGTCGGCATGACGCGGTTCGGCAAGCATCTTGACCGGACACTGAAAAGCCTTGGCGCCGAGGCGGTCCGGGACGCCCTGGATGACGCTGGTCTGGAAGGCAGTGACATTGAAGCAGCCTGGATGGGTAACGCGGCGGCCTCGATCATCACGGGGCAGGTCTGCGTGCCGGGCCAGGTGGTGCTGCGCAGCCTTGGCGTCGGTAAAATTCCGGTGGTGAACGTGGAAAACGCCTGTGCGACGGCCTCCACGGCCTTCCAGCAGGCCTGCTCGATGGTTACGTTTGGGGCTTATGACGTGGTGCTCGCAGCCGGGGTCGAAAAGCTCTATTGCGAGGACCGGCGCAAGATTGCCGCCGTTTTCGAGGGCGCCATTGATGTCGATGCCCGAGCGGACCTGTTCGCTTACATGCAGAAAACCGCCACCGCGGCCGGCATGGAAATCGATCCCGGCGACATTGGAAAAAACCGCTCCCTGTTCATGGATATCTATGCCGCCATGACCCGCAACTACATGCGCAAGTCCGGCGCCACGAAAAGGCACTTCGCCATGGTCTCGGCCAAGAATTCCTATCATGGCAGTCTGAACCCCCGCGCCCAATACCGCGATGTGCTGTCGGTTGAAGATGTCCTGTCCGCCAGAGTCATCGCCGAGCCCCTGACCCTGCCGATGTGCTCGCCGATCGGCGACGGCGCCGCCGCGGCGGTGATCGTCAGCGAAAAAAAGCTTCGGGAACTGGGTATTGGCGATGCGGTCAGGGTGCTTTCCTCGGCGATCATGAGTGGTTGGGACTATGAGGAAGGCGATCCCACCGTGACCGAAGCGGTCGCCGCGCAGGCTTATGAAGAGGCCGCAATCGGGCCGGGGGATCTGGCCTGTGTCGAACTGCATGACGCCTCGTCGCCGGCGGAAATGATGTACTACGAATATCTTGGGCTCTGCGAAAAAGGCGGCGCATTACGTCTGATCGAGGACGGCGAGACCCGCCTCGGCGGTAGAATTCCGGTTAATACGTCGGGCGGCTTGGTGCGCAAGGGGCATCCTATCGGCGCCACCGGGCTGGCGCAGATTTTCGAGCTGACCGAACAGCTTCGCGGGCGCGCCGGCAAGCGCCAGGTTGAAGGTGCCAAAATGGGTCTGGCGGAAAATGGTGGCGGCTTCATCGGCGAAGACGCCGCCGCGATCACCATGACTGTCCTGGCACGATAAAAGAGCGGAAAACCGTCATGGCCGACCCTGACCGGCTTATTCTCGCAAACATCATCGCCGATGGCGTGGAAAGGACGCCGGATCTGGATGTCCTGACTTTTGTGACCGTCACGCGCGGCAGCGACTTTTCAGATGAGATCAGAACCTATCAGGATCTGTGGAATAACGGCCAGCGGATGGCGCAAGGCCTGATCGAGGCCGGCATGGCCGAAGGCGAAGCCTTCGCAATCATCATGCAGAACCATCCCGAGTTCGTCGACCTTATGGTCGCATCCTCGATCGCCAATAGCATATTTGTGCCGATCGACCCGCGCACCAGGGGCGAGAAGCTGAAATATATGCTCACATTCACGGGCTGCCGGGGGGTGGTCATCGCCGATTACGCGGCGCCGGCGTTGGCGCAGGTGATCGGTGATGTTAAGGGGCTGGACTGGGTCTGGGTGCTGGAGACCGGCGAAGGCGATGTCTCCGGCCTGGGCGAATTCAAGAGCCTGAGGGAAATTCTGGCGCGCCCGGTCCCCAATATCGCGCCCCGCGCGACCGACCCCGCGCACCCCATGCAAATGCTGTTCACCTCGGGCACGACGGGTGATCCCAAGGCGATCCTCGCCCCCTATGCGCGGTTCGGCGCCATATCGTCGCTGGGCCCGGCGCTGGGGTTGCGCCCCGACGACAGACCCTATACCGGGCTTTCCCTGACCCATGCCAACGCCCAGATCATCACGCTCGGCAACATCCTCAAAATGGGGCTAAGGGGGGTTATCGGCCGACGGTTCACCAAGTCGCGGCTGTGGGACATCACGCGCCATTATGGCTGTACGGTATTCAATCTGCTCGGCGGCATGATCAACGCCATCTACAGCGAGCCCGTCAAGCCGGACGATGCGGACAATCCCGTGCGCTATGTGCTGTCGGCAGGCATGCCGGCGGCGATCTGGGAGGATTTCGCCCGGCGCTTTGATGTGGAGATCTACGAGTTCTACGGCTGCGCCGAAGGCGGGCTGACCTTGAACCCGCCGGGCGCCGGGCCTGTCGGCAGCATCGGCAAGCCGCCGCCCGGCCTGATCTGCAAGATTTTTGACGAAGACGACAATGAAGTCGCCCCCGGTGAAAAAGGGCAGATTTGCTTTAAAAATGCCGATGGTTCGGACATTGAGGTGGTTTATTTCAAGAATCCCGAGGCGTCTGCAGAAAAGACGCGGGGCGGCTGGTTTCGCTCGGGCGACATCGGTCACAAGGACGAGGACGGCTGGGTTTATTTTGACTATCGCGCCGGCAGCGGCATTCGCCGCAATGGCGATTTTGTGAATATTCCTTTCGTCGAAAAGGCGATTGCCGAGGAAGAAACCGTCGACGATGTATTCGTTTATGGCGTGCATACGCCTGACAATGCGCCCGGCGAGAAGGAAATTGTGGCGGCAATTGTCCCGACCGATCCCGACAGTTTTGATGCCGCGGCGCTATTCGATTACTGCCGCCGGGTGCTGGAGGCCAATTTTGTGCCAAGCTTTCTTCACATCGTCGACAAAATTCCCAAGACCGCGTCCGAAAAGCCGCAAGAGCGCTTCCTCCTGGAAGACTTCGAGCGGGGCGGGGCCGGTATTGTACGGATATCATAACCGCGCCGCCCCGCAAGCCAGGGGCGGCCCAAAGAACAGGGAGACTGAGCCATGAGCAACAAACCGCGCGTCGCCGTCTATGGAGCCAGCGGCTATACCGGCAAACTGGCGGCCTGGAAACTGGCGGAGCTGGGCATTCCGTTCATTGCCGCCGGGAGGTCGCAGAGCCGCCTCGAAGAGCAAATGAAGCTGGTGCCGGAGTTGGAGGGGGCGACATATGAGTGCCGCGCCGTCGAGCATAATGTCGCTGATCTGATCGCATTGTTCGAGGATGTCGATATTGTCTACAATTTTGCCGGCCCCTTCATGCAGCTTGGTCATGAGGTGGTCGAGGCCAGCCTGAACGCCGGCTGTCATTATCTGGACAGCACCGGCGAGCAGGACTGGATGTTCGTACTGAAAAGGAAATGGGGGCAAAAATTCGAGGATGCCGGCCTGTTGCTGTGTCCGGCTTGCTCTTTTATGTGGACGGCGGGCCTTCTGGCGGCGGAAATCGCTCTTGAGACACCCGGGGTTGACACCCTCGATATTATCTATCTGGCGGATTCCGCCACCAGTGTGGCGTCGACAAAGTCCTTCGTGCGCATGTGCACCAAGCCACAGTATTTCCTCGAGCACAACGAGCTGGTCATGTGGCCCTATGCGACCTCATATGACATTGCGATTCCGGGCATGAGCAGGATCATGAAATCGCTGCCGTGGGGCGGTGGCGGCGAGACGGTCTGGTTTGATACCGATGATCGCGTCCGAAACGTAACGACGCTCACGGCTTTCAAGAATATCGAAATGTTTGGCGCTGTACTTAACGTTCTCAAGGAGTTTGAGGAAAAATATCGCCACCTTCCGTCTGAAGAACAGGAGGAGATTACCAACCAGATCGGGGGAACAATCGTATCCGAGGAGCCGGCACGCGAAGAGCTGGACAAGAACAGATGCGTCATTGTTTGTCATGGCCGCGGCAATATGACATCATGCAGCATTGTTCTGCGCGGAACCTCTCCTTATATCCAGACCGGAAGGCTGGCCGCCACGGCTGTCCAGAGAATACAGTGCGGCAAGCTGAAAAAGACCGGCTTTGCCTCGGCGGCTGAAGCGTTTGGCGCAAGGGTACTGCTTGCTTCCCTGGCCGAGGAAGGGCTTTATACATGGGAGGCAACCTCGGTTTAGGCCCCGTTTAGGAGTGTAACATGACCAATAATTTTCGCGCCATCCTGCTGAGCAAAGATAATGACAAGCAATCTGTAGAGATCACCAGACTAGGCGAAAGTGATCTGATGGAAGGCGATGTCACCGTCCGGGTGGAATATTCGACGGTAAATTACAAGGACGGTCTGGCGATCACCGGGGCGATCCCGATCGTTCGGGTCTGGCCCATGATCCCCGGGATCGACTTTGCGGGGACCGTCGAGACGTCGTCTGATCCGGCATTCGCGCCGGGTGATCGGGTGCTGGCGAATGGCTGGGGTCTTGGCGAGATGCATTTTGGCGGTTATGCCGAAAAAGCGCGGGTGCCCGCAGATTGGCTGATCCGGGTGCCGGAAAACATGTCCACGGCGCAGGCCATGGCGGTTGGCACGGCCGGTTATACGGCAATGCTTTGCGTTATGGCTCTTGAAAGCGCCGGCATCGACCCTTCGGCCAGCGATATCATTGTCACCGGTGCTGCGGGTGGTGTGGGCAGCGTTGCAATTGCCCTTCTTGCCAAACTGGGTTATCGGGTCGTGGCTTCAACGGGTCGGCCAGAGGAAAGCGGATATCTGAAAGATCTGGGGGCGGCGCAAGTGATTGATCGAAATGAACTGTCCGAACCAGGCTCCCCGCTTGGGGCCGAGCGCTGGGCCGGAGGGATCGATGCGGTGGGCAGTCACACGCTCGCCAATGTATTGGCGCAGATCAAATATGGCGGCGCCGTCGCCGCCTGTGGCCTGGCGCAGGGCCCCGACCTCCCGGCAACCGTTATGCCGTTTATTCTGCGGGGCGTTAAGCTGCTGGGGGTTGATTCTGTCATGGCCCCCAAGGAATTGCGCCAAGAAGCCTGGCGGCGTCTTGGTCAGGAACTGGATCTTGACAAATTGGATGCCATAACCAGCCACATTACGCTTAAAGAAGTACCCGAGATGGCCACGAAGATTCTGTCGGGTCAGGTTCGTGGTCGTCTTGTGGTGGATATTGCCTGAGGCCCTGATTGGTCCAGGCGGTATGATTACGCTTATTCGATAATTCCATACTCGCGCGCACGATCGAGGGCAAACACACGCCCTGAAACATCAAGTTTCAAATAGATGCGCTTCAGGTACCACTTTACTGTCTCATCCGAGATATTAAGGGCCGAGGCGATGCGTTTATTGGGAATACCGGTACCGGCCAGCTCCAGAATTTCCACCTCCCGTCTGGTCAGCCCCGCCTGGTCTCTTGCCGCCATGCAGGAGGCTTTCTTTAAAGCACCGATGGCTGTTTTGCCAGCCCCTCGCTCTTTCAACGGTGCCGGCCTGCATGTCGGCATTTGGTTCAGCAAAGATTTGATATAGACGCTCAGCGAGCCGGGGAAATCTTCGCGCAGGCTGAAATTTTCCAGACGTTCGCGGCACCAGATTTCTTCATCGACGAACGAGCGTATAAAACCGATGCTTTCACCCATTCTCAGTGCCTTGAGCAGATAGCGGTCACCCTCGCGGTGGTTTCCGTTCTTAAGGTGCGCTGCCGCAAGCAACAGACACATGCGCACCACAACTCTGAGACGATGCAGGTTTTCATATTCTTTCAGATATGGCCCGATCTCCTGGATAACCTCACGGGTATCGCCCACTGCCAGATTGAATTGCGCCCTGGTGAGGAGATTTTTCAGACTGACTTCTTTCAGGATCCCGCCATCGTTCTCCTCTTCCGCCGTTTCGATATCCTGCATTTCTTTTAAAAGCCGCCGGGCTTCGGAAATATTGTTTTGTGACAGAGTGAAGCGGACGCGCTCGGCCAGACTGGCGACAATGATCCGGTTGTAGCCATTTTTCCTTCCGTGAATGTACAACTGTTCCAGAAGATCGAAAGCCCTGTTGTGATCGTTCAGCGCGAAGTAGGTGCGGGCGCTGGCGACATAGGCGCGGATAAGGCCTTCTGGAAAAATGCTCTCGTTGATGATATCAAACCGGTTGGCCAGAAGCTCCCTGACTTCCTTAAGCCGGTTGCGTTCATACAAGACATCTGCGAGTGATCCAGTAGCGATACAGGCCGCCGCCGAACGGCGACCGTGTGTGGGCTCGGCAAGCTCGATCGCCGCGCGAAAATATGTTTCGGCGCGATTGAGATCACCCTCGCGGGCATAGGTGTTCCCAACCAGCGTTTTACGGTAGATTGTCGGGAAGAATATTTCGCGCAGTTTGCTGGACTGACGCACCCATGATGCATATTGTCGGGCCGCCTGGTAGGAAGCGGTCATTTCCAGCGCGAAAACCAGAACATTGCAGCCGGCGGCAATGCTGAAGGGCTCTCCCTCTGGGGGCCAGTATTTCTCAAGTTCCCGGGCCTTGTCAGGGCGATCATCATAGGCCCATATTGCAGCGCGCAGGGCCTCGATCTCGAATATTGTGATCGGGTTTTCCGCCTTGTCAGCTTGCTCGAGCGTCGCCAGTTTCTCCCTCGCCACGTTCAACTGACAGGTCAATGTGTATGCCCACCCCAAGGCATACACGAGACGAGGCCGGCCGTTCTCGGCATTTTCGGGCAGCCGGTCGGCCCAGGACATCAGCGTGCTCAGACGGCCCATGTTCAGCAGTTCTATGGCGCTTGTCTCGACCAGATCCAAAGCCAGGGAAAGATCCCCGCCGGCCAACGCATGGTTCACCGCCTCGATGGTCATACCCTGGTCCTGGAACCAGTGCGCGGCTGTTCTGTGAAGGGCAAACAGATCCGTCCGGGCATGGTCCTGCTGCGCCAGTCTTTGCAGCCTGATGGACAGTGGCGTGGCGTCGCCCTCTTCGCGAATGCAGTATATTTTCCGTCCCAGATCATCAAGCTCTGTGATAAAATTCTCGACCAGCCGGTCCTGGAGATAATGTGCGAACAGGGGATGATAGCGATACCAGTTGGGCTTGTTCTCAATGGGCAGGACAAACAGGTTTCTTGTCTCGAGGCTCTTCAAGATCTCGCCGGCGTTGGGAAGATTGGTTACGGCGGCGCAGAGTTCTCCGTTAAATCTTTCCAGAATTGAGGTCTTCAACAGAAACGACTGCGTTTCTTTCGTCAGGCTGTCCAGGACTTCCTTGGCGAGGTTTTCGGCAATAATTGTTGCATCGCCGCCGGAAAATTTAATGGGTGCCTTTTTGCCGCTTCTGGACCTAAGAGCAATCGATGCCCACTGAATTGCAGCAATCCACCCTTCCGTAAGATCAAAGATCTGTTGTGCATCGCTAACCGTTACAACCTCGCCATCGCTGTCATTCAAAAAACTCTTGGTGTCTTCATAAGTAAACCTGAGATCGGATACGCCAACCTCGTTCATGCGGCCAGACAGTTGCATGTGCTCAAGAGACAGATCGGGTTTTGCCCTGGTTACCAGGACAAGGTGGAAATTCGCGGGGGCATAGCGAACGATATGGGCCAGCATTTTGTTGATGGCTCCCCGCGTGATATGATGAAAATCATCAATGAATAGAAATATCTCGCCTTGGCATTCCTGCAGGTCATTGATTATGGCGGTGCCCACATTGATCAGGGCATCAGGCGCATTGGCGCGATAGAGCGACATGGCATCGGTCGCAGACGCGCATCCCGCGGAGTCCAGCGCGCGCAGAAAATATTCCAGAAACTGTGTATTATCGTTATCGGTTCCATCGAGGCTGAACCAGCCAACCTTCCTGCCCTGAACAATCAACTCGCGGCGCCACTGGGCGGCCAATGTCGTCTTGCCAAATCCCGCGGGCGCTGTGATGATGGTCAAGGTGTTATCGATTCCGCGCCTGAGTTTGTCCAGCAACGGGCCTCGCTCGACCAGCGGGCGCGAATATTTGGGTGGTGCCAGTTTGGTTTCGATGATCGTCGGGCGCTCTTTGGCGGACATTTTCTTATTTCCCGTAGGCGCTTCTCATTGAAATGCGCTTAACTATGATGGGCAAGGCCGTATCGATTCCTCCAGAGCGGGTCTGGCCAAGCCCAGAATCGCTGATTGTCGACTGCCCGATGGGCTGGAATTGTAGCAGAAAACAACACTCTCACAAAGAATTCGGTGAGACCACCCCAATCGGGGGGCGTGTGAGCTTTTGAATTTTTCTACTCTTCTCGCCATCGGGCAGACTGTGGATTTAGTGATCGCTGTGCCTTTGTCACGTTGGGTGGGAGTGGGAGGCAGGAATGAGCGAAGATAATCGCCAGAAAATACCGGCATGGGCGGCATTTGCCGGAAAAATATTGGACGGTCTTGTATTCGAGGCCCCGGGCAAGCCTTTCATCAAGGTTTCATCGGCGGTGAATATCCACAAGATTATCACCGCCTTCATCATCTATGGGATGATGTTCGCCTATGATAATTTTTCAAATGGCGCCTGGGTCTATCTCGCTCTTCACGGGATTTATGGTTATTGCTGGCTGATAAAAGACCTGGGGTTCAGGGACCATCTGCTGAACGTCAAGATGAGCCTGTTTGGCTTCATCATGCTCTATGTCGGGCTGATCGCATGGTACTGGGTCATTCCCTATCTGTTCCTGTCGCGCCATATCACGCCAACCGGGTTTGATCTGTTCTTTGCCATTGCGTTACACACGGTCGGTCTTGTCACGATGATTGCGGGGGACTGTCAGCGCCATTTCACCCTGAAATACCGGAAGGGCCTGATCACCGGCGGGATGTACAAATATATGCGCAATCCCAATTATCTGGGTGAGATCATGATCTATTCAGCCTACGCCTATCTGGCCCAGCATTGGATTGCCTGGGCAATCGTCGCTTACGCCGTATTCTCGACGTTCCTGCCGCGGATGTACAAGAAGGACTATGCCATCTCCCGTCATCCCGGCTGGGCCGAATATTACGCCCAGTCCAGCCTCTTGATTCCCTGGGCATTACTCAATGGCCGCGCCATTCGCGATCGCCTTCGCGCAATAAGGGATGAGGCGGCCGCCGGCCCGGCGAACTGACGGAAGGCAAGAGGGGGGCATCATGTCAACGGAAGGTTGGAAGAAGGTTTTTCTGAGCGGGGCGTTTTTCAACTGGATTTTCGCCGCCTTTATTACCGTGGCTCCCGGTTTCGCCTTTGATATACTGGACTTGGGGGCTTTGCCCGAAAACCCGATCTGGCTGGCGCTGTTTGTCTGGCTGGTTGTGGTATTCGGCTATGGCTATTATCGGGTCAGCAAAAACCCTGTGGCCCACCGGGACATCGCCATTCTTGGCACCATTGGCAAGCTTGGCGTTTTTGCGATAATTGCCGGGTGCTGGTTTATTGGGCTTGCCTCAACGATTTTCCTGATCGTTGTTGGTGGCGACCTGGTCTATTCGCTGCTGTTTATCTGGTTTCTCCAGACGGCGCCGAAAGAAGCTGGCTGAGGGCGATGCCCGAAAATTGATGATGGACCTTTCAGGCGGCGGGTTTAGCTCGCTTAATTCCATCTTTGAATGGCGCAGCGATGGCTTCCCTGTTGGATGGCGTGCTTCATGGGCGTAGCTGTGCGCCTGCGCTGCCGTCTCCTTCAATCGTCGAACGGACCTTAACTTAAAAACGGGGGCATTTCAGGGGGCAGGTCAGAAGGTATGACTTCTGCCGCTGAAAGTGTACGATCGTAATACCCTTGGGAATTTTCAACATAAACAATCTCCTTGACAAGATCAAGGTCAACACCAAAAGTAATTGCTGCTTCAGTTATAGTGGAGTCAAACAGACCGACAACATATTTCCCTACGGCATGAATCCGATACCATGGGGCATCACCAGATTGCATGCCATTAATATGAGGGTCGAATTCAAATATTGCCGGTGTGTTGTTGACGATTGATAATTTACGATCGTCGCTATTATTCAAGATGGGAGCTGTCATTTCCGCTTTCCCCTTATCCTTTTTATTTCTTTGATCAGTGCCCATATTGTTCCAGTAATTGGCAGTAGTGGAATTTGAATGAGCATTAGCAACAGGAACACTAGGGAATCTCTGATTTATTCACCGCTTTGTTTATACATACAGTAGTTTCATTCAAGCTGACTGGAGATTTGTTGAATGCGGCAACGAACGCTCGCTGAAGAAGGCTTCGAGACGTTTCGCAAGCC
>Ga0114931_10001258_pt1 | contig 32220 bp, 12 predicted proteins | sample 2SBtaG_FD_89579 | JGI IMG/M metagenome (GOLD analysis project Ga0114931, IMG submission 89579) | Deep subsurface microbial communities from Kolumbo volcano to uncover new lineages of life (NeLLi) - 2SBTROV14_V59a metaG | ecosystem: Environmental > Aquatic > Marine > Volcanic | place: Kolumbo...
AACATCAACTTCGACGGGCGGATCGATGAGGTTCGTATTGCGACGACGACGCATAGCGCATCATGGTTTGGCACGACCTACGCCAATCACGCAACGACCACAAATTTCTACAGCACGTCGAGCATGCAAACGTATGTTGCGCCGGTGACTCAAGAACTCAACTTTTGGACGCAGTACTTCTCAACCACCACACAAGATGCGCGCATATGGGTGCAGGTCGACAAACTTGCCGCGGCAGCGTCGACTACCATTTACCTCTACTATGGCAACTCCGGCGCATCGACTGCGAGCGATGCGTACGCGCCGTTTTCCTACTCGACAACTACCGACCTGTACTACGTACTCCGTAACGACGCTGCGGCTGGTGACTCACTGCTTGTCTATAGCTATGTTGATAATAACGTTGTGCAGTTTAGCGACAGTGGCGCCACTACAACCCTCAATCGCGGTGAGGCCACGAGTACACAATCATTTAGCTCAAGCACGGTCGTTCGCGCAACCGGGCCGCTCATGGCGAAGTATGAGGATGCCGGCGCAAAGAACTTTGACTCACTGGTACCGCAAGCGTTTGCGTCTACAACATTCACGGTCGGGCCGCGCAACAACAACACGGAACTCTGGTACATCGGCTCTCCTTTCGGGTATGCGTCGGTCGATATGTGGAACGGCAGCGCTACAACTTCCTTCGTCGTCGCAACTGACACCGTGCACTACCAGTCGCTCGGCATACCGAACGGCTCAGCAGGTATTGTGGAGTCTGACATTCCGGTAGTCCTTGCGTATGAGTACAACACCGGTGATGGCCTCACCCCATACCCGGCGACCATGCGCGACCTCTACGGTGTGTACTCAAACAACGTATACATCGGAGCCACGCAGAACAGCACAAGCTACACCGCCACGTGTTCTGCGGGAGCGGGGGGAAACGGCTCTGGCATTGCACGCGGTAGTCGCACAAGCGATACCTCCTGTACGAACGGCAGTAACGGTACCGGCGCGGGCGTTCGCCTATCGAGCATCAACCACCCGGTTGGTGCAATGCAAAACGCTGACAGTGACGGTGGTGAAGCGAGCGCATTCTGGCCGTTCATGGAGTTCTCGACTGAGTACATGCTGCCGGTAACGACTTCGTACGTCACCGTGGTGTGTGCTCCGGAGACCGGCACGGTGAATCTGACACTCTACGACAACACCGACACCGCAGTGACGTCGACGACCTGTAGTGGTTCAGGCAGCAATCCGGGTCAGGCGTACTTCGGCAACGATGACACAAACAACTACACCGCAGGGTACTACATCGCATCGACCGACAGCCCACCCAAGCCCTTTTACGCATACTACGAGGACCACAGTGACGTCGGTTCGGACAGCAACGGTGGCGATGAGCAGAACTTTACGGCCGCGGTGCAGGGCAGGAAGTTTGCCTACCCGGAACTCTCATACAGCTATGGCGCCGAAGAGCTCTCGACAGAGCCATTCTACAACCAGTCAAGTTTCCGCATCTACGCGAACGAGGATGCGGAGCCCCCAACTGACCCCTGGCCTGCCGGCAGTGAAGATGTGGCGGAGGATACGGCGGTGACCGCCGCTACCGCCGTATCTGACGGCGATATCATCCGTGTACGATTGGGGGTTACGGTCACCAACGTGTCGGCAGACGCGGGTGATAATAACTTTACGCTTCAGTACGCAGAAGCAGCTTCGTGTGATTCAGGCGGGCTTTCGTGGACCGATGTGGGTGCGGTCGGTTCCGGTGCGGTATGGCGCGGGTACAACAACGCGTCGCTTTCCGATGGGTCAACCCTCTCAACGACCACGCTTTCCGGCGCAACCGTACTTGGCACGTACGAAGAAAGCAATGATAGTGCGCTCTTCCCGAATGCTATCTCTACAGGGCAGATGGTCGAACACGACTGGGTTCTTGAGAACAATGGCGCGAACACCAACAGTGCGTACTGCTTCCGTGCAGTACTCTCAAGCGGTCAGACATTTCCTACGTACAGTTTGTACCCGCAGGTCGAAACTAACAGCGCACCTGCAGAGCCTCAGCCACAGTCACCGTTTGACAACGCAAAGCTGTGGGACCTCACGCCGTCATTCACTTTCTCTGCCACTGATGAAGCAGGTGATGATCTAAACTACCAGGTGCAGGTAGATGATACCTATGACTTTTCATCACCTGAGATTGACGTAAGCTCAGTGTCGCAGCCAACTGCGTTTGCGAATGTGACGAACCCCAGTGACAAGGCACCGTTCACTGCGGGGCACCAGATACGCTACACCGTACAAAGCAATCTTACTGATAACACGACCTACTACTGGCGCGTGCGCGCTATTGACCCTACCGGATCGGGCGAGTGGGGCAACTGGCTGAGCCCACCACAGTCGTTCACGACTGACACCTCGATCAGTGTTTCTACGTGGTTCCAAACTACCGAGGAACAGTTTGACACGGATAGCCTGCTTGCCACGTACGCCTCGACTTCAGATGACGTGCGACTACCGGGTCCCATAGGTGAGTTTGGAACGACTACGTTGACCGGCTACGGGTGGACGACGGTCACCCTATCGCGAGAGTATGCTGACCTCGTGGTGGTAGCTTCACCCCGCTACGATGGTGCAGATGTACAACGAACTGCACGGGTACGCAACAAGGGTACGAACTCATTCGACATCAAGGTTGACAATCACGCGAGTACGACCAATGTGTCCGGCAACACGACTGTGGACTGGGTAGCAATGGAAGCAGGTACCTGGACGATGATCGATGGTGGAACGGGAAGCCAGGTTATTGCGGGAACCGTGAACACTGATGGGCAGTTTGGTAACGGCTGCACCTCCGGGACGAGCGCGTCAGTCACCTGGAGCTCCGCGTTCTCGTCAGCACCTGTCGTCTTGCATACCGTAACCTCGAACAACGACACTCAGTGGGTTTCCTCAGTTGTCGGTGATGGGTCGAACAACCCACCAACTACGACGACCGGCGTCTTTGACCTCATGACGAGTTTTGCCGCGTGTAACCATACCGCAGCAGAGGACATCGACTACATCGCGTTCGAGCCGGTGCATGGCACAACAAACGATGGTGTCGAGTACGAGGCAACCATCATTAGTAACACTCTTGACCGCGCTGCAGACGCACTCCTTGCGTTACCATACAGCACGAGTTTCTCCTCAACGCCGGTATCCTACATCGTCGCGCAGCATGGTGTGAACGGCGGCAACGGTAGTACGGCATTTACCGACATATCCGGCACAGTCACCACAACGAACTACTATGGTGCTGTTGATGAAGAGGGTCCGGGCGCAGACCGTAGCGGTGCAACGGAGGACGGTGGCGTTGTTTCGTGGACCGCAGCGTCAGGTACCATTGAAGCAGCGTATGCCGGCACCATTACAGCGACCGCAGTCGACTTCGATGACGCCGAGGTAGGGAACCGTTGGGGTGAAGCATCCTGGAATGATAATGAGACGAACGGCACCATCCTCTACCAGGTTGAGTATTACTCCGGGGGTAGCTGGGCGCTCATACCGGACAGTGAGATAGTTGGGAACTCGACCGGCACCTCAACATCACCAATCGACCTTTCGAACATCGACACCTTTACGTACAATGTCATTCGTCTTGTTGCGAACCTCTCGTCGGCCTCATTCACCCTTACCCCCATACTCTACGACTGGACAGTATCCTGGAGGCAGAGTGTATATACGCCGACGCACGATGCACCGTTCGATAATGAAAAAGTAGGGACGACAACGCCGGAGCTTATGTTCTCAACAAGTGATCCTGAAGGAGAAAGCATAACCTACGTTGTCGAATGGTCAACTGATCGTACCTTCGCGACCGCGTCGACCGCAACCTCCGGCATCTCAAGTGGTTTTCGAAACAGTACGAACAGTGGTGACACCAGCCCATTTAACTCAGGCGATACGATCGGATTTACTATACCGTCAGGGGCACTTTCAGCCGGGCAAACATACTGGTGGCGCGTTAAGGGTATCGATACGGGGACGAGTGGCTGGTCGTTCTGGTCTGACGAGTGGAGCGTTACCGCAAGTACGAGCGTAAGCATCTCCACGTGGTTCCAGACGTCCCGAGAACAGTTTGAAAATGACACCGTCTCGGGCGTACAGCCCACGGTCACCGATGATGTGCGTATCAAGTCCTCGATCGGCGAGTATGGAACGGTGATTCTTACGCCAAACACCTGGACTACGATTGATACCTCGGACGTGTACTCAAATATGGTGGTCGTAGCTTCGGTCCGCTATGGCACCGCAGACACGCAGCGCGCAGCACGTGTTCGCAATAAAGGCGCAACAAGCTTCGACATAAAGGTAGACGACGAAGCGTCACCAGATGGGTTTAGCGGCACCACGACCGTTGACTACCTCGTTATGGAGGCAGGCGCATGGACCCTGGATGATGGTGGTAGCGGCACACAGGTGATTGCCGGAACGGTTGCAGACGCCAGTAGTGTCGCGTGTAACGGCACACACGGGGCAGGTGATACGGTCACGTTTAGCCCTGCATTTGGAAGCTCACCCGCGGTCATCGCAACGATCGCGACAAACAACGATTCGTCGTGGGCCGTCGCCGGTGTGAACAATGGCACTGCGGGCGGTGAGCCGACCGCCTCAGGCATGGACGTGTACATGGAGCGTAGCTTTGCCTCGTGCGTGCACAATGCTGAAGACATAGACTATGTCGCGTTCGATGTTACTCACGGAACGCTTGCTGACGGGGAGTTTGAAGCGGTGTTGTCAGCTGACGTGGTGACGGGTCCACCGAGTAACGGCGGAGTCGGTACCAACTACGCGACCGCGTTTCCAGGAGCGCCACAGGTCACCCTCGCGCAGCAGCTTGGTGAAGATGGGGGCAACGGTGGCTATGCGCTTACCAACATCGGTACGGCAGGTACGGCGTCGACGGTATACAACTCAATAGACGAAGATGGTCCTGGTGCTGATCGCAACCATACTACGGAGCCGGTTGCGATCCTGGCATTTGAAGCAGCGACGGGCACCTTGCAGCGAGTGGGCGCTGCACAGACCGGTACCATCGACAGCCAGGACATCGTGTTCAGTGATGGATCGGGTCCGAAGTGGGGGCAGCTGTACTGGACTGATCAGGAGCCTGCAACGAGCACGATACGCTACCAAGTCTACTACGCGAGCGGTACAACCTACGCGCTCATTCCCGACGGTGACCTCCCGGGAAACTCCTCGGGTACCACAACCTCACCGATCAGTTTGGGTACCATCGACACCGGTACGTATGATACGCTCCGGCTTCGCGCAAACTTCGCCTGCACGGATGAGGGTACCTGCCCGATATTGGACGACTGGACCGTGGAGTGGTCTGAGGGCATCGTCGTCTCCGGTACCGCCTACGCGTACGACGAAGCTACACCACTTTCGTCCGGTACGGTTCACATTGCCTTGAATGGCGTCGAGCAGGCACGTACCGGCACAATCTCAAGCTGTTCATGTAGTATCAACAACGTGAACGCATTCCCTAATGACATCATCACGGTGTGGATAGACGGTGCTGCCGAGAGCAATGAGGCTGTTGCGGTCACAAAATACGACGGCACGAACGACGTAACCGGCGTCACACTCTACGAACGTCACCTGACCCTTGGTTCAGACGACGACCCGACACTCACCAATGCTGATCTGGGACAGTATGACAGCTCGGTATCAAGTAATGAGGACATTTTCCACGAGGTTGATGGCAGCAATAACCTTGCGGCGTGCGTGGCGGGGAACGGTTGCGGCGACGTCGTCCTTTACGTGAAGAGTGGCACAACGTATCGGCCCGACAGTACGAGCTCAGGCAATGTGGCTACGCATGACGTGCGCATCAATGGTGCGGTAGTCGCCGACAACAATACATTCACTGTTTCAGGGTCGTGGGACAATACCGGTGGGTACATTGCCGATGGCAGCACGGTCATTTTTAGCGCGACCTCATCGAGCGAATCCATTGATTCGACAGGTGCCGCGACATCCTCTTTCTACGCGGTGACATTTGGACAGGGATCAGGCACCGCGACGTGGACGCCGGTGACCATTTTGGATGTGAATGAAAATCTGACCGTCGCGTATGGCACGTACAGTGCCGCCACAAGTACAACCATTGCGGGCAACCTCACCATTGGTGCAAACGGCGTATGGCAAAAGGGTAGTGGTACCACCACATTCGACGGAACCGGTATTGCGTTCTGGACTGACAATACCGCAACGAAGCAAGATATGGGCAACCTCAATGTGAACGGCACAAGCAAAACGGTACGTTTGCAGTCCGACGTTGCGGTCACAAACGTAGATATTGTTTCAGGTAACACACTAGACGTAACCGCGAACAACTACGCGCTTGAGGTCAAAGGTAATTTCACAAATACCGGTACGTTCACTGCGCAGAACGGCACAGTCACCTTTACGGCGACCACGTCAGGCCACACGATATCACTTGGACCGAGCTCCTTTGCGAACGTTACGTTCAATGGCTCTGGAGGCAACTGGGCGTTTCCTGACACGAACATTACCGCGACCAAGGATGTGCTGTTCACAAACGGTATAGTGACGCTGCCAACCGGTACCTTCTCGGTGGGCGGCTCACTCAGTGTGACAGGCGGTCAGTTTGTACATAACAATGGGACCGTCAAGATGACGAGCACCGTAGCAGGGAAAACCATTACCCCTGTGAACTCGCCGTTCTACAATCTCACGTTCTTTGGCTCAGGAGGTACGTGGAGTTTTGGTCAGGCAAATGCCACAACCTCAAACAACTTCCAAATTGACCTTGGCGCAGTGACGCTGCCGTCCGGCATCCTATACGTTGCCGGTGACTTTGGTAATGAGGCCGGCTCATTCAACGCGAACAGTGGCCAAGTGCACTTCAATACGACAGGTACGCAGAAATTTATTGAGGCCAAGGGCTCCAGCTTCAATGACCTGTACTTCACCGGCTCAAGCGGCGGAGGTGGCGATTGGTACAACACTGGCTGGTCACACCGCTTCAGTATTACGATCCCTGCGGCGCAGGTTGATGACGACGTGACCGACTTCCCGGTCTATGTCGATCTCTCCATGTTTGGCGACCACTTCTGGACGAGTGCTGAAGAGACGGGCGCAGATATTCGTGTCACTGCCGCTGATGGCGTGACTGAACTGCCCTATGAACTGGTAAGCTTTGCCACATCAACACATACGGGTGAGCTGTACTTCAAGGCGGACACGCTTGCTTCGACAACAGACAGTACGTTCTACTTCTACTACGGCAATTCGCTTGCAAGCGCGTACGGTGAGGGTGACCCATACGGTAGCCAAGCGGTCTGGACGAACGGCTACCTGGCGGTGTACCACCTTGAGGAAGAGCAGACCGGCACGGGAAATGCGAATGTGTACAAGGACTCAACCAGTGCCAACGCAGATGCAGATGACTACCTTGCGACAGCAGCCACAACCGGACAGCTTGGCAAGGGACAGGATTTCACGACGGTTACCGCAGTGAACGACTATATCGATGTACCCTATACGGTCCTCAATGGTCAAACTGACGTCGTAGCGTCCTGGTGGATGCGCACAAGTGATACGGGGCAGCAGGCAATCGTTTCTGGAGCGGAAAGTAATCCCCAGAATAACGAATTTCTCCTCTTCTTCACTAACAACACCACATTTTCTCCGTACAACAATGGAAGCAATATTAGCTTCGGTATCTCGTCCATAGCAGACAACACCTGGCGATACGTTGTCTACGAAGCCAATGACGCTGCCAACCGGTCGTACCTGTGGCTAGATGGTGCACCTGACAACGAGAACCCACGTGCGCACACCATCGGTACTCTTACCATTGCGTCGGGTGGGCTCATGCTCGGTCAGGAACAGGATACAGTCGGTGATGGGTTCCAGAGTACACAAGGGCTCGATGGCTACCTTGATGAGATGCGCTTTGCAACAACGACGCGTACGGACGGATGGATCTCAACAGAGTATAACAACCAGTACACCGTCTCATCGTTCTACTCAACCAGCACGTACGAGTCGGTTGCGAGCCGTACGTTTGTGGATACCAACGTTACCGCCATTGGTGATCTGACGATCGCTAGTGGGCTCGTGACCTTGCCGCCCGGCACGCTCACGCTCGATGGTTCACTTGTGAATAGTGGTCTTTTCGATGCGAACAGCGGCACTGTGCTGTTCGCTGCCACAACCACAGGCCACACGGTTAACGTTGGTGGGTCGGATTTCTACAACGTCACCTTTAATAACGCTGGTGGTGGCTGGACCGTCACTAGCGACGCAACGTCAACCAATAATTGGACCCTCACCGCTGCGAATGACTTCACTGCGCAAAGTGGCGTGCGCATTGCGGTGCAGGGTACGTTTGCAAACAGTATACCGAGTGCAACTGATTGGACCGGGTCGGTCCTTGCTCTTGTGTCCGGTACGAGCTATACGGTTGGCAGCAAGGCACAGCCAGCAGAAACGTATGGAACACTTGAGATCAGTGCGAATACGGACATACGACTTTGGCAGGCGAATGCAGCATCATACAGTATTGACGGGACCGGTTCGCTCTACTCACAGGATCACGCTGGCACTGACGGTGACCTGTACATCTGGGGTGACTATGTACGTACGAGCGGTACTGATTACTGGAGCACGTTGACCGATTTCGATGGTACGGGTATTGCAGGCAGTCCGCGGCAAGTAGACGTGCGCTTTGCCTCCGGCGCCTCTGCCTCGTTCATTGGCAGCACACTCGAGGTGCGTGGCACGTCGACCGCGACTACCACGCTTGCAAATCAGGGTACAGGTGCCTACAGTTTGTCGATAACCGACGGAACAATAAACGCCCAGTATTACACCATTACCGACACCGATAGCGAAGGATTCGCGCTGCTCGGGTCAACAACGGTTACCTCGCTTGCCGATGGTACGTACGTACTTGCCGCAGACACCGGTACCATGCTCACCGTGTCGTCTAGTACCATTGACACAAATCCTGAGCTGCAAATCCAGCGCGTTTCCTTCGCGACGTCAAGCGGTGTCACATCCGGCAGCAACGTCACCGCGTCAGGTACACCAAGTTCATTCTGGTGGTTCCGTGGCCACTACGGCACCTATGATGGTGAGCAGTATGACAACGACTCGGGGAATCCCGGCGACATTCGGTGGGACGACTCAGGGTACTCGATTACGGTGAGCGGTACGGTCTACGCAGGGGAAGGTACCGGTGGCCCCGGAAGCGTCTGTGATGGCGTGACGCCCGTGGTAACGATTCGTGTGGATGGTGGCTCAAGCTACACGGGGGCGTGCAATGGCACGACTGGCGCATACAGCATATCCGGCGTCTCGTTCTCTGGTGACGTCTCCATGATCGCCTACCTTGCGACGGCTGGCACGACACAAGCAGCCACAGTGACACGAACTCCGACAGGTGACATGGCCAATTTTGATATCTACGAACAGTACGTCATCGTGCGTGAAGAGGATGTGGATCCGCTCACTATTGCACACATGGCCGTTTACGACGCGACACAAGACAGCGGTATACCGTTTGATGCCTCAACATCAACAAACTCGCTTGTGGTAGATCCAGAGACGGCACTTCTCGTGTGGACCACAAAGACGTTTGCGCCAGGAGGTACTGTAACGCTCAACTCTGGTGGTTCGGGAGCAGCGTATGATGGTACGCTCGTGCTTGCGACATCAAGCACGTACACGGCCGCAGGTACCGAGGCTATTGCGGTTGGCGGTTCATGGTACGCCCATACGGGCTCAACGTTTACATCCGCAAGTTCCCAGGTCAGCTTTACCGCAACGACGACCCAAAAGACCATACAGCCACAAAGTAACTTCTACGATGTGGTGCTTTCAGGAAGCGGTGGTTCATGGCGAGTGGGTAGTGCGATGACTGTTTCGAACAACCTGTCGGTCGACAGCGGCACACTGTACGGTACATCGAGTATCAGCGTTACCAACGGCACATTGAGCGGTAATGGTGCTATCGACATGACGGCCGGTACTGTGGCTGTCGGTACGAGTGGCAATTTCGGCGGCGCGAGCGACTGGTCGTTCTACAACCTCACTCTGGGTGATGGTGTTGGTGGTGCAACGACTAAGGTTGGTGCAGGTACTATAACAACCCACGGCACGCTTACCATTGCCGCAAACCACACGTTGCATGCCGGTGATGATACCTGGACCCTTTTGGGGAGTGGCACGGCACTTTCTGTGGCAGGTACGTTCAATGCAGATACATCCACGACGACCTACGCAACAACAACAGCTATGACGATCGCCGCAGTTGACTACTATGCACTTCTCCTTACACCAGCAGGTGCCGGTGGGCCAACGTACACGTTCGCTGCCGGGAACACCGGTGCCGTGACACTCGTTGTGGGAGATGGTGTGCAGCCAGTGACCGCAACAGCTGACACGAACGATCCGCTTATCACTGTGCAGGGAGATATGACGATTGGAAATGGTGCGAGTTTCCTCGCCTCGGGCAGCAACGACCTGTTGATCGGCGGCTCGTACGACAACAGTGGTACGTTCACCCACAATGGTGGAGGGGTGGTGTTCGACTCGACTGATACAGGTGAGACGGTAAATCCGGGCGGCTCAAGTTTCCACCACCTCACCTTCAATGGTGCAGGTGGGGGCTGGACGATACTTGACAGCGCGACGACGACCGGCAACTTTTCACTCACCAATGGTACAAGCTTCACGCAGCAACCGGGGAGCACCCTTGAGGTGCAGGGCACATTCACCAATACGGTAGGCGACGGTGCCACGGATTGGACCAACACGACGCTCTACCTTAACTCAGGTACGAGCTACACGCTCAATACGAAGAGTACCGGTGGGGACAGCTACGCAACCCTTACCCTTGGCGCAAACACTGATATTCGCATGTGGGATAGTAGTGCAACAACCTACACGATCGCACCTTCAGGGTCGCTGTACTCTATGGACCACGCGGGAACACCTGGTGCGCTGTACGTGTTTGGCGACTACGTACGATCGAGTGGCGCGGATTACTGGAGTTACGCGACTGACTTTGACGGTACTGATCTATCAGGCGGTGGTGAGCGCGCAGTATCCGTGTACCTTGCGGACGGGGCGACGACCACCCTCTCTGGAGGAAGTCTCGAAATCGTTGGTGGCGCGGGAGCGACGACCACTATACAAAACCAAGGTTCCGGCACGTACACGTTTGCCGTGACGGGCGGTACGTTCCAGGCAAACTACTACGCGTTTCGAAACATGAACGGCGATGGACTCGACTTCTCTGGTGCACCAACCGTCACATCACTTTCGGATGGCGACTTTGAACTTTCGTATGATGGTGGCAGCGCAATGACCATCGCATCGACGGTGCTCGATGCAAACCCTGTGAAAACGTGGTATCGAGTGCGTTTTGCCACCAGCTCGGGGGTCAGTAGCGGACACAATGCCTCGACGACGGGAACAAGCATTAGTTCGTGGCGCTTTACGCCAACATCCGGCAACTACTACGGTGAGCAGTACGATGGCGATGGTGGTGGTGATCCGGGCTACCTCATTTGGGATGACTCGGCCGCAGACATTGTTGTGCAGGGGCACGTGTACAGTGATGAGGGTACCACCGTTTCAGGTGTGTGTGACGGAAGTACGCCCGTCGTGCGTCTCATGGTACAAGGCGTTCTGGAGAATACTGTGTCATGCGATAGCGGCAGCGGTCAGTACACAATATCCGGCATCACGTATTCGCCGGGTGATACCCTCACCGTGTTCCTGAGTGGTACGGGTGTCGGTGCTGCAAATGTGACGGTTGATCCAATCACCAGTATTTATAACATGGACTTGTATGAGCATCGTGTGATCATACGTCACGAGGACGTAAGCCCGATTACAATCGCTGATCTTGCGATATACGATAGCGATCAAGATACGGACATTCCGTTTGACGCTGACACTGGTTCGCCTAACACGCTCTCGCTGCCTGCAAACACCAAACTGATCGTCTGGACGAATAAAATATTCACGCCAGATGGCAACGTACTGCTGGGCTCAGGCACGGGTACCGCCTACGATGGCACGTTGGAGCTACGTGATGGTGCATCGTACGTTGCGTCAACCACCGCGAGCGAAACTATTACCGTTGGCGGCAGCTGGCTCACGGGCACAGGGGCAAGCTTTACTGCCGGTCTCTCCTCAGTCCTATTCACAGGCACGAGCTCTGGTATGGTGGTGAGTCCCGACACGTCACCGTTCTACGACCTTACATTCAACGGGGTTGGTGGTACCTGGACCTTTGGTGACGTCAACGCAACGACGACCAATGACTTCACGATAAGCGCCGGCACGGTCAATATTGCGAGCTCAACACTCTCGGTTGGTGGCTCATTCGTCAACAGTGGCAGCATGAGTGCGGCGTCAACCTCAATCACCTTTACCTCAGGGAGTACTGAGACGGTGACATTCAACGGTGATAGTGTCGGGTCGCTTGTCTTTTCCGGTGCGGGAACGTACACCATGACTGATACGTATGCTACGTCCACAGGCTCCGTTACCATTGCAGCAGGCTCAGTGTCGCTACCAAGCACCAAGTTATCTGTGTATGGCAGCTTCACCAACAGCGGTGGTAGCTTCACGCAGTCGAATGGTACGCTTGAGTTGTATGGCCCGGAAGCTGCGCAAACGCTTCACTATAATGGTTCAGTGGCACACAACCTTACTATTACCGGAACTGGCTCCTGGACGTTCGTTGATAGTTACGCCACAACAACTGGCACCACAACCATTCTTGCCGGAGGTCTCACTGCACCGAGTACCCAGTTTGGTATAGGCGGCTCGCTTCGCAACAGTGGGACATTCAACGTGAACGGTGCGACACTCTACTTCTTTGCTACAGCCACAGGCCAGACGGTGAACGGTGGTGATGCCCCCTTTGCAGACGTGGTGTTTAACGGCAGCGGTGGTGGGTGGACCATTGCTACGTCAAGCACGTCGACCGGCGCATGGCGTATTCAAAGTGGCGCACAGTACCGGCAGGCAAGTTCGACGACACTGGAGGTACAGGGCATCTTCCAAAATCTGGTTGGGGGAACGGCAACAGATTGGACCGATAGCCTTCTCTACCTCAACGCGTCAGGGACAAGCTATACCGTGAATACGAAAAGCGCTGGTGGCGACTCCTACGCCTACCTTACGGTGGGTGACAATACTGATGTGCGTATGTGGGATAGCGCGGGGGCGACGACGAGCGTGGCCGCATCAAGTTCGTTGTACTCCATGGACCATAATGGCGCTACAGGTGACCTGTACATCTGGGGTGAGTACACGAGAACAAGTGGTGCGGACTACTGGAGCTACGCCACTGATTTTGATGGAACGGCGCTGGGTGGCTCATCACGTCCAGTTACTGTGCGGGTTGCAACGAGCTCCGGTATTTCATACACCGGTGGCTCACTTGCTGTCGTCGGTGCGTCAGGCGCTACGACGAGCATTGCCGTGCAGGGAAGTGGTGCGTATGCGTTCTCGTTTGCCGGTGCGTCGCTCAATATGCAGTACTACCAGCTACGGGACACGGACGTGAACGGCCTTGTGTTGAGTGGTGCGCCAACCGTCACAAGTCTATCGAACGGTGAGTATGAGCTGGCTATAGATAGCGGGGTTACGTTGAGTGTTGCCGCAACGGTGATCGATCAGAACCCAACCAAGACGTTCAACTATCTCTGGTTTGGTACATCGACAGGCGTAGCGACCGGAACGAACGTCAAAGTGACGGGAAGTACGGACAACTACTGGCAACTATTGCACTCGGGTGGTGTGTTTGACGGAGAGTACCATGACGATGATGGTGTTGATGCGTGCGGTTCTATTCGTTGGTCAGACAGTACATGTCTTGAGGTGAGTCAGGCACACTACCGGTTCCGTGCGGATGATGGAGGTGAAGGTGCGCCTGACAATGAGTGGATGGATGCGGATTGGAGCCACCGTATGCGCGTGACTGTTAGTAACCCGAACGCAAGTACACTTACGAATTACCCGGTACGTGTGAAGATTCCGTACGAAACAGGCATGCAATCAGATTTTGTGGACTTGCGGTTTACTGATTCTTCAGGGACGACTACTATTCCGTACTACATTGAGTCGTACGTGACAAGCGCTACCGCAACAGTTTGGGCAAAGGTTCCTTCTTTGCCAGCCTCTGATAGTGCAAATATATTCGTGTACTATGGGAACAGCTTTGCCACGGATGGACAAAATGGCGCAAACACCTTTACTATATTTGATGACTTTGAAGATGGGTCGCTCTCCGAGTATTCGGGTGACACCAACCTGTTTGCTACTGATGCCTCATGGAATTGGCAAAAATCGTACGGTCTTGCGGCCGCGAGCGGTCAACAACAGCAACAAACGATTGATGGTATCTACCGCACGGGTACAACGGTTGCACAAGGCAGCACAATTGAGTGGTATCAGCACGTGACAAGTGCCGCTGATGATGAGCCATGCACGCTCTTTGGTGTGCAGTCTCCCGGGTCGAATAATCAGAACTATGCGGTATGTTTAGACCAGTTTCCTGGTGACCGAGTGATTGTTGCGAAAGATGTTTCAAGTAATGATGGGTCAGGCAGCGTCCTCGCGAGTACAACGGTCACGTGGAGTACGGATTGGTACAAGGTCCGTGTACGCTGGCTCACATCCGACGCCATAAATGTAACCGTCTATGACTCGAGCGGCTCCGTCTTTGCATCGGTAGCAACCTCAGATTCCTCGTACACGTCAGGAGGTTTTGGTTTCTCGTTCTGGTACCAAGCAGACGGTTGGGATTTCCTCACTGCTCGACCATATGCCGCCAGTGATCCTACGTATACGGTAAGTGCACCACAGCAGGGTGGAGGTGCATCCTGGAAGGCAGCTCAGGATACCGCAATCAATCAGGACAGCAATACAAACTTTCGAGTTCTCCTCTCGGTTGAGAATAGTGGGCCACAGATTACGAGCCAGCAATTCCGTTTGCAGTATGCGAGTAAAACAGGTTACGGTTCCTGCGAAGCAGTACCAAATGTAAACTACAATGATGTACCAAATGTGTCAGGTTGTGGTGTGTCGCCAGTCTGTATGGTTTCCTCCGCTCAGTTTACCGACCAGGATACAACCACGCAGCATCTCGACACGTCCTCCGGCCTCTCGTTCACCCAAGGGTACATGGTGGAAGATCCCTCAAACCAGTCAACAGCCATGGATGTTGCCACATCCACCCTAACAGAGCTTGAGTATGCTGTTGAGCTTACAGGCTTTGCATCTGAATCAGCCTACTGTCTCCGTACAACCGATGGCGGTGTTGAGCTTGATTCGTACGCGCACGTACCTGAAGTATCAGTGAATGGTGTTCCCGTGGTGACAAGTTGGACACTGAACGAAGATGGACCTATCGCTCTCACTGAAGGACAAACAACGGTCGTTATGGCAACTGGCTCTGTAACCGACCTCAATGGCTTTGAGGATATCCTGTACGCGACAAGTACGATATATAGGAGTGGTGTCGGGGAAGCGTGCAGTGCGGATGATAACAATTGTTACAGATTAAACTCGCTTGATTGTCCATTACAGAACTGCTCGGGCAATTCCTGTGATATTATTTGTTCTGCCGATATTCAATTCTTTGCGGATCCAACTGATCAGGGGAGCACCTACGCCGGCGAAGACTGGAAAGCTTCGGTCTACGTGGTCGACTCGACCGCAAATGTGGGAACTTCTACCTCGCTTGGCGTCGATATTAACACGATGCGGGCGGTGTCAATAACTACGGGCGAGATCAGCTATGGTACGTTGGCCGTTAACTCTGATACCGGTTCCGCGAATGCAACGAGCACAGTAAGGAATACCGGTAACGTTGCTATTGATATGGATCTTGAGGGCACCGACATGAGTGCACCCGGCAGTACCATTCCGGTTGGTAACCAAATGTATGCCACCTCATCGTTTGCATACTCATCCTGTGCTATTTGCACCGCACTTTCAGGAAGCGCAAGTCCGTACAAGGTAGACTTGCCGAAACCGACGGCAGCAGGCACGCCCGTTACCGATGATATATTCTGGGGGTTGTACGTACCACTTAACACCGGTGGGCAGACACACGTAGGGCAAAACCTCTTCACGCCTATCGGCGACCAGGGGTAGCATAGAAACGTACTATATATATTGTATGCGCACAGCCATCATAACCATTCTCGCAGCAATCTTCCTCGGTGCGGGTGGGACCTTCCTATGGCTCTACTACGGGGGTTTTGAAGGCGAACAGGCAACAGCGGTTGCGTTCATTGATACCTATGGTGACTACGCGGAGGTGGCGGACCAGGTCGAATCATTGGTGCACCTACCCGGCATAGAGAACAACAATAACCGCCAAGAGCTTCTGGACCTCTTGAACGCTATGCTGACACAGGATATGACCGCCACACGTCGTGAATCACTTGCACGTCTTGCGTACACGAACCTCGACGCCATAAAGAAAGAGATAGACGCAGCACAAGCTGCACAGGCGCAGCTCTATATAGTGCTTCAAGACCTTGATAACGCGTCGAGAGTCTTCCGTGGCATAGAGCTCCGCCATCAGGCGAGCGACATTGTCGCTATGGCACGAAAAAGAGCAGAGCTTACTGCTCACCTCACCTCTGTGCTTTCAAAGACCAATGACCAAACGTACGCCATCATTACGCGCATACTTGCCGACAATGGTGAGCTTACCCAAGCGCATATTCAGGAGATCAATGATGCCACCACAAAAGCAGAAGATCGATTCGATACACTTACCGAACTCTATAAGGAGCTCATAGACCTGAAGCAGCAGATAGATGAATCGTTCACTGCTTTCGCAGTAACCGCCATCTAGGACCGGTAGCTATCCACAGCATCTATGCACGTACTGCTCAAATTGGTTCATACTAGAGATATTATATGAAATCAGGCATTCCACTTGCGCTTGTAAGCGCTACGCTTGCACTCTTGTTGAGTGTTGGTTCGGTGCTAGGCGTCGATTCCCGCACTGGTCAGCTTGCGGCGACCCTTGATGTTACGCATACAACTGACCACACAACGACCGATACTACCGCTACCACAAACACCACTACGACTGACACAACACCGAACAACTCAGAGGGTAGCGCATCGAGTGACACTACAACCACAGACACAACAACGACCAACCACACAACCTCAACTTCGTTAGTGAAGGAAGTATATGCAAAGTGCCCATTCGTTGCGGCACAGAACAGACACATCCTCGACCTTACCCACAACGGTACAGTGTCGGCGCGAGACCTCATGGTTACCGCAAACGGTACGAAACGCGATGCAGGACATACTGCCCGTTTTTCGCTACCCGAGGGCGTCTATACGGTACGCACAGCTTCTTACGTAGACCATACGACAAAAAAAGTGACCGACCTCCAAGAAAAGTGGCGACTTATACTTCTCAACGAGGCGGGGAAACGTATTGCTGTCACGTCGGATACCCACGACGTTGCTGATGATGAGTCAAAGGTTGTGCAACTACTCGACAGATTGCTAACAGTTGACCGTAGTTCATATCAAGCTATTGCTATCCATGCCGCGTACCCGAGCGACTACGCACATGCGATAGCACCACTGTGCGTTGCCTTCGATAGGGTGGCAGACGTTACCACATCCACTGATACAGATACCGTTGTAGAACCTGTTGCCACAGCAACGACCACGACTGCGGCCTCAACCACAGCGGCGCTCTATCCGCACTGTCCGTTGCCACAACGTGATGGACGCATCATCGTTGATTTCACGCAAGGAGGCACCGTGGAGGCACGAGACCTTATCGTGCGTGCAGACGGCGCGAAGCGGAACGCTGTCCTCGGGCCCGTGGCGCACTATATTCCCAAAGGTATCTACGACGTCCGTCTTGCCTCATACGACCCACGAATCGACCAGACGTCGACCGCAAACCAGATATGGCGGGCATTGTTGCTTGATGGTGCGGGAACAGTAGTTGTCAAGACACCGCCGTCCCGTGACGTGCCCGATTGGCAGCAGGAGTTCGAGAGTAGAGTTGCAAAGCAGTTGATAGTTACAAGGGATGTTGTTCGTGTCCTCGGGTTGCACGCGGCGTACCCAAGCACCGAGCGTTCCGCTGTCGTGGTCCTTTGCGCTTCGTTCGATAGGGTAGATGCACCGGATTCGACATCCGTAGTGTCATCTGCCGAGCTTCCAGAACCCGGAAACACTATCGCGCTTCCGCCCACAGGCCATACGGATAGTGAGCCCGTGGCAACCGTAGGTGTTGCACCTGCAGGTACACGCGTACGGTCGAAACCGACCCACCTCGACGTAGCACAGCCACCATCACCTGTAACGGTTGCCGATACAGTGCCGGTGCGGCGACAGGAAGCTGTGCAAGAGGGCAAAGATGCGCCATTCACCCTGCTGCAAAAAGCATCACGACGCGAGCGGGCGACACTCCTCCGTACACTACTAGCAGAAAGAGGAGAGCCGACCGCAACATCCTCTGCTACGGAGAGTATAGCTGCTGCACGGCGTCCAGCATCGACAACGGAACAGGTTGCGCTCGCACGACCTATCCGCGAGGCAACCTCGGCAAGCGTGGTGCCGGATACAGTAAAAGTGAAGCTGCTCGCACAACGAGCCTATCTTAAAGAACGAGAAACAGCCACAACGAGAGATACAGACGGCGACGGTATATCAGATGCTGACGAGGAATATGTGTACGGAACCGATCCGCACAACCCCTTCACCGGAGGGGGTGTGCTGAGTGATGGTGAGCGTGTTCTTCTCGGGCTTGATCCGACGACCGACAATGCAGAAGCTCCGCCGGTGGAGTCTCCCAAAGGTGCGGGCGAAACGCTTCCCGGTCTCTTCCAGGTGGACACACTTACGCTTGCGTCATCGACCGATACGTCAAGTGGTTACGAAACAGCGGATGAACAGGTTTTGCCTGACGCACGTACGACTACGCCGCTCTATGTTGCGGGGCATACACGTCCACTCGCGTTCGTGACGCTCTACGTGTTCTCTACCCCCATCGTGGTGACGGTACGTGCAGATGGCAATGGTACGTTTGAGTATACGCTTGATGAGACACTTGCCGACGGCGCTCATGAGCTCTACGTAGCAAGTGTGAATACTGCCGGCAACATCATTGCAAAGAGTGAGCCGATACCATTCGTTAAGACGGCACAAGCGGTTGAGCGAACGCCGGTTGGCGTGCCACGGGACCCGGTACAGGCATCGTTCACAATGACCACCACCCTCGCACTCTTTGGTTTGCTTGTGCTCATCGTGCTCTCGGTATTTTATCTGGGGTTCATCCGAACACGTCCATCGAGTAAGATGACCGACGTATCGAGCCATGAAGACTAGCACCATTCGTACATACTTTCGTGGTGGGTGCACGTTCCTGCGTGACCATCCACAGCTTTGGCTTACCGCACTCGTTGGTGTTTCCATCTTTGCCGCGTTCATATTTATGGCCTTTCGCTTTGCAACGATAGCCCAGGATGCGCAGGAAGAGCTTGTGAACGTGCGTATCGGTTCTATCTTTGACGCGCTTGTACTTTTCGCGCCCGACGTGATCGACCGGCCGGATGTTTTACGTACGCGCTTGGAGCAGATACGCGCACAGAACGAAACGGTTCGCTACTTTACGATACTTGCGCCGCATGGGAACGATGCATGGCGGGTCTATGTGCGCGATGATGGGTCGGGTGAGGGAAGTGTGTTCACGGTTACTGACCCACAGGAAGCGTTCCTCTTTGATCGTGCACAGGCTGACCCAAGTCATGCGTACACCCTTGAGCACGAGGTTGGTGGTGAGCGGCGCTTCATGACCGCGCGCGCTATTTTGAATAGTGCAGGAACGCTTGAAGCGCTTGCTGTGTCCGAACAGGAGCTTTCACAGGCAGACCAGCTCATTTCAGACAATATACGGCATAGCACCTATCTTCTTATGGTCATACTTATTCTCATTATGATCCTTTTCTTCCGGCATGCGCGCATTGTAGACTACGCAACGCTCTACAAAAAACAAGTCGAAATAGATGAGATGAAGGACAGCTTCATTTCTATGGCAAGTCATGAGCTCAAGAGCCCGCTTTCGGTCATTCGCGGGTACATAGAGTTTCTGCGCGATGACACGGTTCAAGAAAAGGACAGACACGAGTACCTCCACCGCATTGATGCCTCAGCAAACGAACTGCGACAGCTTATAGATGATATCCTTGACGTCTCACGTATTGAGATGGGTCGACTACGGTTCTCACCTGACCGTGTGCATCCGGCAGAGGTTGTGGATGAGGTTGTTGCTATGTTTAAAGATGCCGCAGCAGGCAAGGGCCTTGCGCTAGTACAGTCCGTAACGGATGGAGCAGAGCACGCGGCTGTTTTCGTTGATCGCGGGCGGCTCAAGCAGGTTATGGTCAATTTGGTATCCAATGCGGTGAAGTATACACTTGCGGGAAGCATTACGGTTGAGGTGTCCGCCGAGAACGGGCTCGTGCATCTTGCGGTGCGTGATACCGGCGTTGGTATGACTGCAGAAGAACAAAAGAAACTCTTCGGCAAGTTCTATCGTGCAGAAGCGGAGGAGACCAAGGCCGTATCGGGAACAGGACTCGGCCTTTGGATTACCAAGTACATCATTGAGCACATGAATGGCACTATATCGGTTGAGTCTATCAAAGAGCAGGGCTCACGTTTTGTGGTGATCTTTCCACTCTATGTAGCGGCGTCTGGAGCCGAGAACGCCAAAAACAAATAACTTAATTTCTACACACGCCATGTTCAACACCATCATTACCGACTGCAGTGACGCGAATGCACAAGGACGTCAGGAGACCCGTGCACGCATTCTGTTGGGAATAACACCAACCTTCGTTCCCATACCGGGCACTCTTGATGCCGCGGCAAGCCTGGAAGCATCAGGGAATATTGTCGATATCCTTGATGCCGCCGGTGACGCGGAAGGTATCGTTCTTGCCAATGTCGCTCCTCGTCATGGTGAGGAGCGACACTGGGGCAACGGTACACCTTTTGGCTATTTCAAATATAGACACACACTTGTTGTTACAACAATATCAGGTCTCATGCTGTCGCTTCCCAAAAAGCTTGGTCTCGTTGAACAGTACAAGGTTATCGACATGCAGCAAACACTCGAAAGGATGTGTGCGGGAGGTGTTTTGACCAAGGAAGACGTGGAGTATATTGCAGTGTCGCAATTTCGAAGCTACGACTTCTTGCCTAGGGTTGCCACGTGGCTCGTTGGAGGGAGTGATGTAGTGGCTGAAGGACTTCCGCTCCACGATATCCCGGCTGCGGGTAACCGTATTTGGGGCATCGACAACTTTGGGAACGCAAAGACAACACTGCTGGCACATGAACTGCCCGAGAGCGGTGTTGTGCACACCAGGTGGGGCGATCTTCCAGTTGTACGTTCCCTCAAGGATGTACCCGATAATAGTACTGCCATTATTATAGGGAGTTCAGGTCTTGGCGAGGACCGCTTTGCGGAGGTGGTCATGCAGGGTGCAAGCGCCGCGCAGACGTTGTCACTTAAGGCGGGTATGCAGCTTACGGAGACGAGCTAGAGCGCAAGCTCCGTTAGTGCTTCGTACTCGTCACATGCATGCACCTGCACACTTGGACAAATTGCTATGACCTGTGGCGCGGACCCATCGGCCCAGGTGCCTGTGGGAACCCCGATGTGTTGCAGCGTGTCGTGAAGTGCTGCAAGCGCAGGCGCAGGTGCTGAAAAGAATACCATCTCCTTATCGCCGAACAGCCAATCACCAAGCTCTGGCTCAAGTTTTGCAGTGTGTCCATGAGCAGTTATGAGCCCCTGTTCCACAACGCTGTGTGTTACCGCGGTAACGTGTGGCGCAAGCGCAATGGCTGCGTGGTCATTCACAAGTGAGCCGTTGATCACGATGGTCATTGTTTCGTGATGGCGGCGTGGTTCGCCAATGATACCGTAATCGAGTACGCCGTATTTCAAACCGAGTACGACAAATCCTTGTGGTTCAGTTTGTGCATTTCCCCAGGTTGCAAGAAGCGCTGCAGCCTCTTCGTGACCTGTTGTGCGTCGCTCACGTATGGTTTCAAGAAGCCATGCTACACGCCGCATCGCCTGTGTGTCGTCGTGCGGCATGAGCGGAGTCACCTTACCTGCGGGGGGTGTGTGCGCGCTTGTTTCCGGCAGTGTGAGTGTACGGAGGGTACGTGTAAACCAGGCACGGAACGCGTCATGGGATTCCGCGTATGCGATGAGTGCATGTGTTAGTGAGACCGCGTAGGTCGTGTGCGAAATTCGCACGCATGAGATTTCCCTTGTCATACGTAGATGGTGAACTACTATAGTGTAATGGTACCACATTGGTGCAACTGTGCTACAGCACGAGACAAGAACAGCGAACATCTGGATAGCTCGGTGGAGTTTGCATGGGTAGAGTTGTATACTTGAACTACATGAAAAAGCATGTGCAGGGAAGTACACGCGCGCGGCGAGCGACAGGTGTGTTGAGGAGGGTGTGGTTCATGATAGGCACACTGTTACTCATTGTGCGCGACGCACTCGCGGACGACCTTATTCTTCTTTGGAAGAACAGCAGGTTATTCGTGGGGATTGCACTTTTGGGTGTTGGGCTCTTGTCTTTCACCTCAGACCGTTACTGCGACGGCAACCAGTCGAGCTACTACGCCTGCACCCGTCCCTCGACATACTACTTCTACCCTTGGTGGGCGACCGCACTCGTCCTTGCCGGTTCATTCTTTATCATTCTTTGGTTCCTTCGCAGGCAGAAACGACGGTAGTGCCGCGAAAGAACCGTGTGTTCGTATGCGCACGTACCAGTATCTCATCCCTCTTGCCACAGGTATCATCGTGACCACACTCACGTTAGGTGTGGGCACGCTGTTTGCTGATGACCCTCCTGAGATCACGAATGTGCGTATTGCGTCATCCACCAACAACTCGGTCACTATCACCTGGCAGACCGATACACAATCAGATTCCATTGTGAACTTCGGTAAGCAGCCACACTATGGCATTGTGCGTAACTCCGGCACCGACAAGACGTTCCATAGCGTCACACTCGACGATCTTGATGCGTCCACGTTCTACCACTACCGTGTGTCGAGCGCCGATGCACTTGGTAACCAGGGTGTGTCCGGCGATTTCACGTTCGTGACGGGCGGTTTTCAGAACATACCGAACATTGACCAGGTAAGCAGTGTTGACCAACAGACACTCGTAGGACAAGCGAAGAGCGCAATATCACAGATCAGCGACCCCAATGCACTCAAGCTTGTGCAGCAGGAGGTATCAAACCAAGCCAAAGATCTCTTACGTCCACCTGAGGTTATTGGTGCCCCACGTGCAATCGATATAACCTCGACGGAGGCTAAGGTCATTTGGGCAACAAGCAGGGATAGTAACTCCGTGGTTAACTATGTGACGGATGCGGCATGGGATGGTTCGACCTACTCGGAGAGTTCCGCGCAACTTGATGATGCTACCAAGGACCACGAGGTGCTTCTTACCGGTCTGACACCGAACACTACGTACCACTTTCAGGTCCAGTCGGAGGACGACTTCGGGCTCTCCGCGGCAAGTGATGACAACACGTTCATCACCAAGTCACCTATCCCGACCATCACGGATGTGCAGATCATCAAGATAGAGGAAGACTCTGCCACATTCGCATGGTCAACAGATATTCCCGCGGCAGGTGCTGTTATTTATGAGAACACCGCCACTGGTGAGATACGGTCAGAGGGAAGTCCCGAATTCCTTATAACGCAGACCGTGCGTCTAACCGACCTTACGCTTGGCGTGACCTATGTAGCGACGGTACGCGCGGAGAATGCACAAGGAGAACCCTCCGAGAGCGACCCCATAACCTTCACTACGGTGCGTGACCAGGAGCCACCCATCATTAGTCGCGTTAACAACGAGTCTACCCTCTTCCCGGGCGGGGAAACGCGTATTCAAACCATAATATCGTGGGGAACAGATGAGCCAAGCTACTGCCGTCTGTTCTATAGTCAGGGGCTTGCGGGCGCGGAAGATGCAACAGGAGGTGACGCAAACACCGATCCGTCGACCGATCATGTGCGCGTACTCACTGAATTCCTTCCCGCGACGGTCTACAAGTTCTGGATCGTCTGTGACGACCGTTCGGGCAATGAGGCGAAGTCTGAGGACTTTGTGTTGTTCACACCCGCAAAGCAAAAGAGCATCATCGACATCATTCTCGAGAACTTCTCCTCGACGTTTGGTTGGGTAAAGAATATAGGTAAGTAAGTATGCGGTCCATCATTCAAACAAAAGACGTAGACGTGACCTACAACGCTGGCCAGACCAACGAGTTCAAGGCGCTAAAGGGCGTAACCTGTGAGATTGCCGCACGTGAGTACATTATCTTTTTTGGTCCGTCCGGTTGCGGTAAATCAACGTTGCTCTATTCGATCTTTGGCGTTCTTGAACCAACAGCAGGCAAGGTTATGGTGAAGGGCGACTCCATATACGAGTATGCGCCGATGGATCTTGTGATGTATCAGCGTAAGACGATGGGCATTATGTATCAGCAGTTCAATCTCATTCCGTCCTTGACCGTGCTCGATAACGTGCAGCTGCCACTTATTTTTGCAGGTCTCTCGCCGACTATGCGTGAGAGGCGCGCGATGGATCTGTTGGACCGATTTGGTATCGCACACGTAGCACACAAAAGGCCGGCACTTCTCTCCGGTGGCCAGCAGCAGCGCGTCTCTGTCGCGCGCAGTCTCGTTAACGACCCAGAGATACTCATTGCTGACGAGCCGGTTGGTAACCTTGACGCAGTCTCAGCCGAGGCTGTTATGAACACACTCGAGCAGATTAACGAAAATGACAAGAAGACAGTCCTCTTGGTTACGCACGATGCAAAATATCTTCCGTACGCACACCGCGTGTTCTATCTTGACTACGGGAGAATAGACCGCATTGTACCGAATCCTGAAAAGCGCCAAGTTATTAAGGTGCGACCGGGTGAGACCATTGTAACCGAGATCGAGCAACTTGCGCGTATTTATCCATACGATACCCCAGAGCAATTACGCGTAAAGTCACTCATAAACTTTCTCACGCAGAACCTGTCGTTCGATCAGATAGTGCGTCTCGAAAAGATGACCCAGCACGTTATCGAAGGCGCACTTTCCGAAGAACAGTTCCGCAGCATTTTGATGACTGATTACGAAAAGGGCGGTTGTGGCATTAAGCCAAAGCAGGCCGATGAAATGACGCGACGTATGTATCAGGTTCTAGATCGGTCCGAAGATGTGCTACGTTTCAGACGGGTGTCACGTGGTGGGGAAACTATAGACCTTGCCCGACTCAACCTTATCAAACACATCCAAGCTTACATGGTGGGCGAATATAAGCTTGTGCTGGACACCCAAGCCCTTGAGCATTTAACGAAGATGGTTACGGCACGCGTATATGGCTATACCACACGGGAAGAGTTCCATCGACAGCTTCGACTTCCTCTGGAGCAGGGTGGAGGCGGTTTCGATATCTACCTTGCTGCGGATCTATCACGGTATTTGGAAAAACTTATTGCACAAGGAGTAGCACACTTCGCGCAACACCAGGAGGCGAAGCCTGATTCCACGAACTTACATGCAGCGCAAGCAAAAAAGTTCGAGGCTATGGACAGGGGTCTCTTTAGTAAGTTGACCAGTTTGCTGCACCACAGCAAGAAGTAGAAACGACGAACATCATGCGTATTTCCGATATAGCAAAGCTCTCAACCCGTATGTTCAAGACCAATCCTGCGCGGACGTGGTTGACCATCTTGGGCATGGGTGTCGGCACCGGTGCGGTTGTAACCCTTGTGGGTCTTGGGTTCGGACTTCAGAACATCATTCTTGAGCAGATCGTTTTTGGTGATACGCTGCTCTCACTCAATGTCACACCCCCACCGTCGCGATCGGTCACTCTGAACCCGCAGACGGTACAGGAGTTCTTGGAAATACCCCACGTACGTGCAGTGGCACCCATGGCAAGTTTTGCTGCACTCGTTACGTACGAAGGTTTGACAGGGAACACGTTTTTGCGGGGTGAGAACCCGCCGTACTTCCGCTTCACCGGTACAAAGGCAGTGGCAGGGCGTCTTTTTTCTGAGGACACCAAAGACGAGGATAGGAACAATGTCATCTTGTCGAAAGCGATGCTCAAGCTATTCGAGGTTGAGGACATCGAGTCTGCCATAGGTAAACAGGTGTCATTTCGTGTGTTCGTGCCCGGCGACAAAGGTGACGAGCCTGTTGAAATGGAACTCAAGAAGCGCTACACCGTTGTGGGGATCAGCGGTGAGGAGAATACCCCCTCAGCAACGGTACTACTCGATGAGCTTGGCAGCCAGTTTGCGGTCACCGAGTATGAGCGTGCGCAGGTGAATGTCGAGGCGCAAACATATCTAGACCCGGTCACACAAGCGGTCGTTGAAAAGGGTTTTGGGGTGACGGCGCTCAGTAAGACGGTCGAACAGGCAACAAAGATATTCCAGGGTATCCAGGCAGTGCTTGCTGTTTTCGGCGGCATTGCCCTTGTGGTGTCCGCCATTGGCATGTTCAACACCATGACCGTTACGCTACTTGAACGTACGGGTGAGATCGGTATCATGCGTACGCTCGGCGCATCATCGAATGACATCAAAATACTCTTCATTTCAGAGGCAGTCATCGTGGGTTTCCTTGGAGGCTTGGTTGGTATTGCTATCGGTGTTGGCATCGGGTTCTCCTTGAACACGGTCGTTAACGTCGCGGCGTCGAACTTTGGCGGTAAAGCCGTCAACCTATTTGCGTATCCGCTCACATTCATACTCTTCATCGCCTCGTTCTCAGCAGTTGTCGGTTTTTTGACGGGCGTGTTTCCTGCCCGTCGTGCTGCCGGCTTGAATCCTCTTGATGCTATACGGTATAAGTAACAGTCCATCGGATGTTGCGAAAAAGGCTCAATGGTAAATACGTGAGGCTAGACATGGCTACGAAGTGGTGTCACGGCTAACTTTTAGCCTCCATCATGGTTTACGAAGAGATCGGCACTATAACGTTACTTGTGAGTTTGTTGAGGAGGAGTTACATAGCATCTGAAAAGTTTCCATACGCCTACAAGGTCTCCATAAAAGATAGTAAAAATAGCTCATAACAGAGCCGTACTATATCAAAATAGCCTCCTAAATGTTCCTTTAACTCGATAGAGACGTATCTTTGTATCTTTAAGGAGAATACTTTTTTGTGGCAAAAAGCAAACAGTATGCATATTGGCCACAGTGGACAGTTTTGCTCTACACAGGATATGCAGTGACTATCCTGTTATCCACACACAGCTTTTCCCTTCGCTATCCACGACGTTATATACTTATAGTGTCAAACTGATATGAGGAACATGCCCCCCTTCTTCGTACAAAATGCAGGTAAAGCGACCGTGGCGATGTTGCTGTCGTTGGTTGGTGTGTTCATGCTTGTCACACTCTTTGACGTAGGGAATGGCGGTCACGTAGCAAGTGTATCCGCAACGAGTACCGCCACAACGACCGTCACCGTGCTCAACACGCCACCGGCATGGATAGTTACAGCTCGAGAGCTCTATGCATCCGCAACCAATACGCCGACAAATGCCGGTACGTCGACTGTATGGACCGCGACCGCAAACGACAGTAACGGAGAAGACTACTACCTGCTCATTTGCAAGTCTAGTTCGACACCAACGGCAACCGCAAGTGGCCCGCCTGTCTGTGGCGGCGGCGGTGTCGACCAGTGGGCGGTCTCGGGAGCAGTAACAAGTAATTCCCAGGCGCAAGTGAGTACCACGACACAGGAAGGCTGGTCAGAATCGAACGATTGGTATGCCTACGTTTGCGACGGTAACCTAGGTAGCCCTCGCTGCAATGTAGAGCAGCACAACGGTCTCCAGGAAGCAGGGCCCGCAAGTGCGACCTCGAGTCCGTTTGTGGTGAACCACCGGCCAACCTTTACGCTTGCGGCCGATGACTCCCCGACACTTCCAGGGGCCACAGTGACATGGACGACCACGGCTTCGCACCCGGACACAGTTCGAGGTACTGACAACGTGACGCTCTATGTTTGTAAGGCTGCAGATTTTGATGCAGCGATACCGGGCTGTGGTTCTGCGGGGTGGGCTACCTCCTCACCGGCTGCAAGCAATCCTTCCACGAATACGGATATCACTATACCAACACAAGACCAGGACTACGCTGCCTATGTATATGTCACCGATGAGTTCGATTTTCCCGCAACAGGTGGTTGGCAGGGCTCAAGTACGGTCCTTACCGTTGCGAATGCGACGCCCTACGTTGTGGGAAGCACAGTTGAGCTTTACGACGTCTTCGGTTCAACTACGAGCGATTACCTTATGGCACTGACCGAACCTGAAGGTCAGACGCAAAATTTCGTACTACGCTTTGATGTTGCAGATGACAATAGCTGCCTCAACTCTTCTTCCGGAAATGAGATTACAGACGTAGATATTAACGTGTATCGTTCGACCGCGGGTGATCCGGACGGCCTCCTTTGTGACAGTACAGGTGAGTACAATGCAAACAGCTGCTATACGGATACCAGCACGAACTTCGTACCAACCTGCTATCAGGATCCGGCTGCCACATGTACAGCTGGTAGCGCCTCAGTGACCTGGGAGTGCACGTTCCCGCTCTGGTACATAGCCGACCCGACCGATGCCGGCAGCGCATACGCGTCTGAAGACTGGCGGGCATCCGCACGTGCCACTGACGATGGTCAAGAAGGCGTGGGTCCTGCGACCGGAAGTTACGCAACATCAACTGCACCTGCCGGAACCACTGAGATGACCCAGTTCCTCTCGTTCAATGCGACCGGAAGCCCCATTGCGTACGGTTCTTGGGAGCCGGGTCAGGGTACCGGAGTTCATCCTGCCACAACCACGGTCTTTGCAACCGGCAACACAGGCCTTGATGAGTACCTCTCGGGTGATGAGATGTGTGTTACGTTCCCAACCTGTAATGGCAATGCGACATCGACCATCTACGTGCCATACCAGCACTACGCTACCTCCTCACCGTCAGTTGCGTACGCAGCAGGCTATCAGCTCGCCACCAGCACATCGCCAGTATTTGTGAATATAGATGTGCCCAAAACGACCGCCACAACAACCCCAACTGCTGACGACACCTATTGGGGCATAGAGGTACCCAGCTCATTAACCTATGCGGGTGATTACATAGGGCGCAACTATATTGACGCAGTCGTCTCTGCAAGTAGCGAGTGGTAGGATTGACAAGTGATACTAGGTATGTGATAGGAACGGCTGCGCAGTACAGTCGTTTTTTGTGATACCCACAGGTTGTATACATACGCAAGTATCATTTAAGTCAGATACCAGCTACAATCTAAGAACGGGGTTTTAAACCACCCCGCTGGTCGCATATAGACGACACCATGAAGCAACCTGTTCGAAAGGGAGGATGGCTCGTTCTAGGAGCCACAGTGTTTCTTTTTTGCACGAACGTGTCTTCTGTGTACGCAGGGTTTGGCATTACGCCGCCGTACGTACGGAACGACAAACTTACTCAGGGAAGCGCATACACGCAGGAAATAATACTCGTACGTGGTGATCCTCTAGAAGATCTCAAGGCGGAAGTGACCGTAAACGTTCCCGGTATTGAGGACTGGATAAGTATTGATAAAGGAAAAGAATTTTTGCTTCCTAAGGGTGAAAAGCAAGTGCCGATGCTGGTAACTGTGCGTGTACCGCAGGACGCAGCGTATGAGCACTATACCGGTAATATACGCATACGCACTCTTTCACCTAATCCTGCAAGCGGCGTGTCCATAGCGCTTGGTGCACAAATAGATGTTGACCTACGCGTTGTCGACGAGATACGGGATTTTGAAGTGAAGCGCGTAAAGGTAAGCGAGGTTGAGGAACCGCAGCGTTTCTGGTGGCTTGAGTATCCTGGAAAGATAACCTTTACCATGGGTATTGAGAATACGGGTAATGCACCGACGGCGCCATCCCGTGTACAGCTTGACATATACGACAAACGGGGCAACGTCGTACTTGAGACGACCTACAACACGAACAGGATAGAGGATGTGCTTCCGTTTGAGACCCGTGACGTTGCAGCCTACCTGCCTACACGTTTACCACCCGGCGCGTATCTCGTAAAATACTCTATATTTCGATTTGAAGACGAAGTAAAAAGGTCTGGTGAGTTGACCCTCTCTGTTTTGCCACACGGTACGCTCACCGCGTACACAGGATATGGTGTTGATGGCCTATCGCTCTCAGACCAGCTTTCCATTGTGGTGCCACTTGTGCTGTTACTGCTTCTTTTCGCCGCAACGCTACTCATTGCACGTGTGCGCCGCCGCAATCGTAAGGCACGTCGTCACAATCCGCACGATGACAGAACCAATCGACCACGTGGTTCGTCCCGAGGTGTATCTAGGCCGCCATCGCATCGGTCACAGGGGAGTCCGTCAGCGAGTGGGGTTGTCGATCTGAAGCGCAATCATCGCCCACGCTAACCATGAGGCCCTCGGCGCAAATGGGGAGGGCTCCACGAGGCCACACCATATTTCTTGCGGTGATGGTCGTATGTGTGTATGTCCTGAGTACGCCGCTTCTAGCAGATGCCGTATACACGGCCACAACGACTGTGTCGCTAACCGTGTGTGGGGACGGCATTACGAGTGGTGCGGAGTTCTGTGACGATGGCACGAACACGGGTGCATACAGCAGTTCCATTGCCGGTCGGCAGTGCGATCCCTTATGCGCTGGGTATGGGAAGTATTGCGGTGACAGTATCATACAGACCTACTACGGTGAGGAATGTGACGACGGAAACAATACTTCTGGTGACTATTGTGATGCAACATGTCAAAACGAAACATCACCAGTCGTTGTGGGTGGTGGTGGGACCGGCGGTTCAGGAGGTGGCGGTGGCAGGGGTGGGGGGAACCACAAAATTCCCGGTGCATCGGCTACAGGACAGATACCATTCACCGGTGACACTAATGTTATTGTGCAGGGAACCGCGTACCCCGGCGCAACTGTTACTATTTTGCGTGACGGTAGCGTAGAACGTGTTGTTGAAGCAGATGACAATGCTGTATTCTCTTACACGCTTACCGGTCAAACGGCAGGTATTGCAACCCTCGGCTTTTGGGCACTCGACCGGTCTGGGCGCAAATCCATCACGTACAGCGCCACATTTCAGATAATTCAGAATGCGGTTACCACACTATCAGGCATACTCCTACCACCAACGCTTGCGGTTGTTCCGGAAAAAGCACAGCCCGGCAGCACGGTGTCCTTTGAGGGAAGTGCAGCTCCGTCAACGTCAGTGCATGCGTATGTTGACGAGAACGAGCAACCTGAGGAAACGGTCGCATCGTCAGGAGGCGATTGGGTCATAGCATATGATACAACGCCTCTGGGTGCTGAAGCGTTCCATACGGTCAAAGCCAATTACGTAGACAGGGACAACCCTGAGCTTAACAGCGGTTTTAGTCAGATAGCGAGCTTTTACGTTGGTACGCACGATGCGCAGTCCGGCGTGACCGCGGACCTCAACGGCGATGGTCTCGTGAACCTGACCGATTTTTCAATTCTCTTGTTCAACTGGAATACCGCTAGCGTGGTGGCAGACATTGATGGTAACGGTATCGTATCACTGCCGGATTTCTCCATCATGCTCTTCTACTGGACCGGCTAGTAAGGAAACGGAGCACTTCTCATGTTTTGCACTTTTTGGCACACTATTCCGTTTAGATTTATGTGTTTTGCTTTATAATTAAAGTATCTATGGCGTTCCTGCGTAACGTTTTATTGTTAGCTGCACTACTTGCTTCGTCTCCTGTGTACGCGGCACGCATCTATCTTGATCCTGACACGACAGTGCATCCACGACTCGATACGTTCTACGTACCGGTTCGTATCGACACGCAGGGTACTTGCCTCAATGCGGTTCAGGTGTCGCTCTCGTATGATCCGACTGAATTGTCGGTTCGAGACGTTGCCATAGGTGATTCCATACTCACGCTCTGGGCACCGGAACCGACCATCGAGCGTGAGGGAACACGCGAAACTGGTACCGTGACCTTTGCGGGCGGCGTACCCGGAGGGTACTG
>Ga0114931_10001259_pt1 | contig 32212 bp, 33 predicted proteins | sample 2SBtaG_FD_89579 | JGI IMG/M metagenome (GOLD analysis project Ga0114931, IMG submission 89579) | Deep subsurface microbial communities from Kolumbo volcano to uncover new lineages of life (NeLLi) - 2SBTROV14_V59a metaG | ecosystem: Environmental > Aquatic > Marine > Volcanic | place: Kolumbo...
GATGAACAGGAAGACGAAACAATAGAGAACCGCAAGTTCGCCGTGGTTTTGCAGCGGTAAGAAGGCGTTCATGCCGTGGACCATCCAGTAGGCGACCGCCATGAAACCGCTGGCGATGAACGCCGCCCAACTGGTGAAGAGACCCAGCATAATCAGCACTCCGCCGAACAATTCGATGGAGCCGCCCAGGTACTGAACGAAAACCGGAATTTCGGGTGGTGCGATAGGAAAGGAGAAGAGTTTCTGTGAGCCATGCCAGAGAAGCATGAACCCTGCCATGATGCGCATCAGGGCAAAGGCTTTCTCTTCCAGTGGTTTCATAAATCCAGCCATGTTTCCTCCTGTGTTTAGTTTCGTTGCAACTGGTCTTGGCACTGCTTGAAAAAGAAACTGTATAGTTGTTGTAAGTCGATGGGATTCAGCCACATTCGAAGACTGTGGACGATTGATTGTGACTTCTTTGTAAAATAGTAAATCCATTTTGGGAACGCAAGCAGATTCTCTCCCGTCCTGTTCGGCCTGCGGACGCTTCCATCTTTCACAAAAAACAGGCGGCAAGCGCTGGTCTGCAGTCTTATGGCGAGTCTTCGAGAACGGCAAAGTGCTTTGCACCGGCGGCAGGTCTTCGGCAGGTTTGCGTAATTAGCCCAAAAGGCCTTGCTTCTTTTCACCATTATTTGTAGACTCTATCGCAAAAAATGCATGGTGGGGAAAATCATGACCGCAAAAATTAGAGGTGAAGGACTAACGTTCGATGATGTTCTCCTCATTCCAGCCTATTCTGAAATCCTGCCGCGTGAGGTAGATACGCGGACCCGGTTGACCCGCAATATTTCACTCAATGTTCCGCTTGTCTCGGCCGCCATGGACACTGTTACCGAGTCAAAAATGGCGATCGCTCTGGCACGCGAGGGCGGGCTTGGTATCATTCACAAAAACATGACCATCGAACAGCAGGTCGAACAGGTGGATCGTGTGAAACGCTCGGAGAGCGGCATGATCAGCGATCCGGTTACCTTGACTGCCGAACGGCCCGTAGAAGAGGCGTTGACCTTGATGAAGCATTACAAAATATCCGGCATTCCCATCGTTGAGGAGGGGCGGCTGGTTGGCATTCTTACGAACCGCGATCTGCGATTTCAAACCGATACGGCAACGCCGATCAAGAATGTGATGACCCGGGAGAACCTGGTGACCGTGCCGGTGGGGACGACCCTGGAGCAAGCCGAACAGTTGTTGAACAAGGAACGAATTGAGAAATTGCCGGTGGTTGATGCAGAGGGCAGGCTACAGGGGCTGATCACATTCAAAGACATTCAAAAGAAAAAAAGATACCCGGCGGCGACCAAGGACGCACATGGCCGGTTGCGGGTTGGGGCGGCCGTCGGTGTAACGACAGATGCGATAACCCGGGCGCAGGCCTTGTCAGAAGTCCAGGTCGACGTGATTGTAGTTGACACTGCTCACGGGCATTCGAAGGGCGTTCTGGATGCCATCACCAGCATACGGGAAAAATTTCCGGATCTCGATATCATCGCGGGAAATGTGGCGACAGCCGAAGCTGCGGACGCCCTGATCCAGCGGGGTGTCGATGCCCTGAAAGTAGGGATGGGACCTGGCGCGATTTGCACCACACGCGTCGTCGCAGGTATTGGGATGCCCCAAATTACAGCCGTGATGGAATGTGCCCGCATCTGCCAGCGGGAAAACGTGCCTTTGATTTCGGATGGCGGCATCAAGCAAACAGGAGACATCCCCAAGGCCATTGCAGCCGGTGCTGATGCTGTCATGATCGGTAACATGTTTGCCGGTACAGACGAAAGCCCTGGTGAAAAAATATTTCTTGGCGGACGGAGTTTCAAGGTGTATCGAGGCATGGGTTCTATTTCCGCTATGCAGCAAGGTAGCAAAGACCGCTATTTTCAGGAGAACGAAAAAGAACTCAACAAGCTGGTGCCGGAAGGAATCGAGGGCCGCGTTGCCTACCGCGGCAGACTAAGCGACGTGGTTTACCAGATGGTGGGTGGTCTGCGTGCTGCCATGGGTTACTGTGGCACTGCAACCATCGTTGATTTGCAGACGCGGACGGAGTTTGTAAGAATTAGTCCGGCAGGACTGGCGGAGAGTCACCCGCATGATATTGTTATTTCGCAGGAATCTCCTAACTACAATTTGTCAAATTAAGAAGAAACCGGGCCCGCAATCTCGCCGGAATTAGGGGGAAATTACCGGTTTGATGCGCTCCCGGTTTCGTGCTTCTTTGAAGCGAATCTTAGAGGTTCTTGACGAAAATAGCGAGTCTTGCTTTCTGATTGGCGGCCTTGTTCCGGTGGATGATACCCTTTGCGGCGAGTTTGTCGAGGAGAGACTGTGTTGTAGAAAACTTCTGCATTGCGTCGTCCTTCTCTTCGGCGGCCAGTACTCCCTTAATCGCGGTTCGCATCATCGATTTGTAATGCTGATTGCGCTGCCGTGACCGCTCACTTCGTCTTATTCTTCGAACTGCTGATGCATAGTTGGCCATGCTTCACTAAACGTCCTTTTGGTTAAAGATGTGCTATTTGGAATTTGAAAGATACAAAATAATAATATGCTTGTCAATAAAAAAAAGATCCGCACAAAGGTCGCAAATCGTCGTTTGCATGTGTCTTCTGGTAGGAACTTTTTCTTGACTTTTTTGGGCTTAAGTCTTATTATGACCCATAAAACAACACATAAGTTGTTCGTATCGACAGGAGTTAGGAAGGGTCCGAGGAGACGCTTCTGATCCCGCTTAAGGAGGGAACATGAAATTAAAGGAACGCGTGATTGGTCAGGTTGCTATTCTGGAATTAAGTGGCAAGCTATTGGGTGGCCCCCCTGGGTCAGAAGATTTGAGGGATGCGATTTACAGATTCTTGGATCAGGGCATTAAACATGTCGTGGTCGATTTGTCTGGGGTGAAGCGCATGAACAGTTCCGGTTTGGGCATCCTCATTTCCTCGTTAACCTCCTTGCGTCACAAAGGTGGCGACATGAAACTAGCCGGCATCAACGAATTGATGGATGGCATTCTGGTAATGACCAAGCTCGATACGATTTTCGAGACATTTGAAACGGCAGAGGGAGCCGCTCAGAGTTTTTAGCGGAGTGTTGATTTTAGCAGCACTCGACCTACCAGAGCCAACGTCAGATGGTCCGAAGGATGCGGGCCGCTGCCACAATGACGTGAGCGCTTTTCATCTGACCCGCCCTGCAGGTTATATCCCGAAAAAGTTTGTCATCAATTGTTTTGTTGCCTCATTTGCGCTCAGAACCCCGATGAATGGAGGATTTTGTGAAAGAATACATTCCTGAGAACATTCGTAATATCGCTTTGATCGGTCACTCAACAGTTGGCAAGACGACCCTGGCAGAGGGCATCCTGTTTTCGGCGGGAGAAATCAATCGTCAGGGGCTCATAGATGACGGCTCCACCGTCTCCGACTATAACGCAGATGAAATCTCACGCAAAATATCGATCAACACCTCTTTGTTGCACTGTGACTGGAAAGAGTGCAAAATCAACATAATCGATACACCGGGCTACTCCGATTTTATTGGAGAAGTGACCGGTGCCATGCGCGTGGCCGACATGGCTGTTCTCGTCTTAAATGTATCTGCGGGTGTGGAAGTTGGCACGGAGAGCGCCTGGAAAAGAGCCCGCCAGGCCGGCGTCTCGGGCCTTTTCTTTCTCAATCGCCTGGACAAAGAGCATGCCGATTTTGACAAAGCCGTCGCGTCGATCCAGGATCGTTTCAAGAATAAGGGCATCGTCGTGCAGTTCCCGACCAATGCCGGTGAGGGCTTCGACTCATTTGTTGATTTGGTTTCCATGCAGCTCATCAAATACGAAAAAAATGGATCGGGAAAGTTTTCCGCGACTCCCATCCCGGAGGCGCATCAAAGTCGGGCAGAAAAATTACGCGAAAAATTGGTTGAGATGGCCGCAGAGAACGACGACGAACTTCTGGAAAAATTTTTTGAAGAGGGCGAATTGACAGACGCGGAAGTCGTAAGAGGGTTACGTGCCGGCATTGCGAGTCAGGCGGTTTTCCCAATTCTGTGTGGTGCCGCGAGCAGCAACATCGGTGTGAAACACCTGATGGATTTCGTGGTTGATTATGGCAGAAGGCCTTCGGAGAGACCTCCCGAAATGGCGAAAGCCACCAGTGGCAATAACGAAGTGGAGCGACCGTATCGAGTAGATGCGCCCTTGTCAATGTTGGTTTTCAAGACGGTTTCAGAGGCCCACATTGGCGAAATGTCTTTTTTTAAGGTTGTTTCGGGTCAGTTGGCAAGCGGGACAGATGTTCTTAATACGAGTCGTGGCGCGGCTGAAAAGATTGGCCAAATCTATTTGATGAACGGCAAGCATCGCAAAGAGGTAGGCGTTCTTAACGCCGGCGACATCGCCGCCACTGTCAAGCTGAAGGATACGCACACTGGCGATACCCTTAGCGGCAAGAAAGAACCGGTGATCCTAGCCGGCATCGATTTTCCAATGCCGGTTATTCGTATCGCGGTTGAACCCAAGTCGAAAGGCGACGAGGACAAGATTTCATCGGGCCTCAATATGTTGCACGAACAAGATCCGACTTTCCTGGTCAGTTATGATCCGGAACTGGGGCAAACCATTATTTCCGGGCAGGGCGAACTGCATTTGGATATTGTCGTCAAGCGTTTGAAAGATAAATTCGGGGTCGAGGTGGAATTGGTGGAGCCTAAAATACCGTATCGTGAAACGATTCGAGGGTCGGCGCAAACGCAGCACAAATATAAGAAACAAACTGGTGGTCGCGGTCAATACGGTGACGTTTGGGTCAAGGTCGAACCGCTCTCTGGGGGCGAGGGGTTTGAATTTGTAAATCAAATTGTGGGCGGTGTCATTCCGGGCAAGTTCATTCCGGCGGTGGAGAAGGGTATTCGAGAAGCTTTGGAGGAAGGCGTCATCGCCGGGTACAAAGTGACTGACGTTCGCGCCTGCCTTTACGACGGCAGTTATCACAACGTAGATTCATCAGAAATGGCGTTTAAGATCGCGGGGTCGATGGCTTTCAAGAAAGCATTCAACAGTGCGAAACCCGTTTTGCTTGAGCCTATTTTCGATGTGGAAGTGATCGTGCCGGAAAAATATATGGGTGACGTGATGGGTGACATCTCGAGTCGCAGAGGGAAGATTTCGGGCATGGACTCGGAAGGACCGTTTCAGATCGTGAAGGCAAAAGTGCCACTGGCAGAACTCTACAAGTACTCGACATCGCTGCGTTCGATTACCCACGGACGAGGCCTGCACCGGCGCAAGTTTTCTCATTACGAAACCGTGCCTGCGGACATCACTCAAAAGATAATTGCTGCCGCGCAAGAGGAGAAAAATGCCAAGTAGAGATCGGTGACTGCCTCGGGATCAGGTCCCGGTCTTTTCTTCATCTTTGATGGTTTGCCAAACGGCGTCCATTTCCGCAAGAGACACCCCTTCCAGAGTGCCTCGGGCTTGCTCGAAATGTTTTTCTACCAGACGAAAGCGGCGTATGAATTTCTCCGTTGTGCGCCGGAGAGCGTCTTCCGGATTCACCTTGATGAAGCGTGACAAATTAACCAGAGAAAACAATAAGTCGCCGAACTCATCTTCCATTTCATCCGCATTTTGATTTTCGCACGCAGTCTCGAATTCCGCCAACTCTTCTCGCACTTTGTCCCAAACCGGTGCTTTTGAAGGCCAATCGAAGCCAACTGTTGCAGCTTTTTGTTGGATGCGCCAGGCCCGTAGCAGAGCTGAAAGCGTTTTCGGAACGCCATCGATGGTTGAGAGTTTTCCCTCTGACTTCTTTATTTTTTCCCAGTTGACCGATTGCTGTGCAGCGGTATCTATTTTTGTGTCGCCAAAAACATTGGGATGCCTGCGAATGAGTTTTTCTGAAATCGCTTCGATGACATCGGCGAGATCGAAGATGCTGGATTCGTTCGCTAATTGAGCGTGAAAGACAATTTGCAACAGGAGATCCCCCAACTCCTCTTTCAAATGTTGTTTGTCCCCGGCATCCAGCGCGTCGAGAACTTCATGGGTTTCTTCAAGCAAGTACTGACGCAGTGATTCATGGGTCTGTTCGGCGTCCCAGGGGCAGCCACCGGGGCCGCGTAACAACGCCATGGTCGCAACCAGTTTCTCGAGCTTCTCTCCAACCTTATCGGTTCTATTTTCTGCCAAGATCGGTCTCCTGTTCAAATGGGTTTCCGCAAGATACTAATTGCCTTGCGTCAAATCAAGGACCTCGTACAACGGGCATGCCGGACATCAGCGTGGCGGTCAAAATGCTTGCATCTTTCGGAATTCTTGCCTACTTTTTGACGTAATCTTACGATTCTTCGCCACATATTTGGCGGCTGCTACTACTTCATAACGTGCAGGACCAGTAACGTTTCTTTCATTAGCCGGGGCAACATGCTACTCAAGAATGCTTTCGCCAAACGAGTGCCGCGCACGTTCAGTTTTCATCCCTACTACTATAAAAAGGCTGAAGAAACTGATGAGGCGGCTCCCAGGATAAGATTTCGGCGGCTGCGCAAGGGTGTGGAGGTGAAAAAGAAATCTATCCGAGGGCTGATTTATCTGGTTATTCTTGTTATGGCGTGTCTGTATTACCTGTTCGACCAGGTCAAGAAAGAAGCCCAAACCTTCGAGATGAACGACATTCGCATTGAGCAGTCTCCAAGTGGGTTTTAGCCACTATCTTTCTCCTGATTTGCATTCTCAGTCAATTACCGGATCCCGTGTATTCGAACCGCGAATCTAACGCACCCTCATCCTCCCAGGATTCTCCTACAAGCGTTTTTGCGTCGCCCAGCCGGAGAAAGCTAACAACCGTCGTTGCATCGGTCTGGTCGTTTACCGTTGAGTTGTTCCGGTTCTTGCCGATCCGGCTCAAACTGAGCTTGATTATCGGTTCGATCGTTGCTTTGGTCTTGACCATGTTAAGCCTGATCGTGATTCAAACGCAAGAGTCCGCTGTGCTGCGCCAGATGAACCAGGTCGCGGACGCTCTGATCCGAAATCTGGCTGAAACTGTGAAAGGTGACCTATTGCTGGCTAACAACGACAACGTTAAGGAAGCGGTTCTCCGGCTCAACAATACGGACATCGCCGGGCTCAAGAAAGTGGCTGTTGTTAACCACAAGGGGGAAGTAGTGGCCGGGTTTGCAAAGGGCGGTGAGCGATTCGAATTAGAGGATCCAAAGGATTTGCTGCGATATCGAAAGTTCACTATCGTAGATGGCGGTCGACGCTTTCATTACTTTTATCCTATTGTTCACGAATCGAACCCCGACGTCCCGATTTTGCTTGGCGTCGCCTTTATTAGTTTTTCGAAACGGGTTGTCCTGGCGCCTGTTCGTCTGGCACGCAATATTGCTCTGACCTCGGCCTTGCTTATCGTCGTGTTTGCTTTCGTCGGAATTAACATGATTGCGAAGCGCATGACGAACCAGATTCGGTTGCTTTCTGATGGCGCGCGTCAGGTTGGCAACGGCAACCTCAACATCGAGATCCTGGTCAACTCGAAGGATGAGTTCGGCCGGCTGGCAAACGAGTTCAACAACATGATTCAGCAACTCAGAGAAAAATTGCAAATGCAGAAGTTTGTCTCACAATTGACCGTGGAAATGATCAAGGATTCCGCGTGGATGGAAGGGCAAAAATTTATCGCCGCCAAGCGCAGCTTGACCGTACTCTTTTCTGATGTGAGAAATTTTTCATCCATTTCTGAACACCTGGACCCCGGAGATATTGTTAAACTGTTGAACGTGTATTTTGACCTGCAAACCAGAATTATCGAGAATCACGATGGCATCGTTGATAAATTCATGGGCGACCAAATCATGGCCATTTTCCAGGGCGCAGAGATGGCCGATGGTGCGTTGCGGGCCGCCGTTGAAATTCAGAAACAAATCCGACTTATCAATCAGGAGCGAGAGATCGTCGGTCATACGATCCTGGAGGTGGGGATCGGCATAAACAACGGTTCCGCCGTGATCGGGAACATGGGATCCAGCAATCGCATGGACTATACGGTCATAGGAGATGTTGTGAACGTCGCCGCCCGGTTGTGCGCCCACGCCAAAAGCGGGCAAATCATTACCTCCCTGGAGGTCGCGAAGCAAGTTACAGGGTCATATCCGACCTCACGACTGAAATCTATTTCTGTCAAGGGAAGGTCGCAAGCCATCAAAGTGTGCGAGGTTGATTACGAAGGTGATATTCTTATCTGACGAGTGTGACCCTAGCTGCACCGAGACACGTATGCAAAGAAGCCTTGCCATTCTCAAAAAGGCCGCCCGATCCGGTATCCTGATGCTTTGCTTGCAGGCGGCTGCCTTTCCTGTGGCCGCTCAAAACCTGGGATCGTACCGCCCGGATGCCCAGGGTATCGGATTGGGAGGCTCCGTGGTCGCTATGTCGAGAGACCAGGCCGCCATTTTCTGGAATCCTGCTATCCTCTCCGGCCTGAAGAGTACAGGTTTTCTGGTCAGTATGAGCGATCCCTTTGAGGGTCGTCTTTTCAGTATGACACAATTCGTGCCGCGCATTGGCACTTTCGGAGCTGGTCTCAGCCGGATCTCATCGGGTGCCCGCGACGTGGACACTGGTTCTATTGCGTGGGGCCGCGCTGTCAGTCGCTGGTTTCGGGTCGGCGGTACGCTGAACATCGAAAAGGCCGGGGCAGAGTGGACCGGCGCTGCGGATTGGGGCATCTTTCTTGGTGATCCGACCATAGGCACCTCGGACCGCAGTTGGCAGGATACTGACTCGCGCTCTGTTTTCGACCGGCTTAGCCTCGGCGCCACCATAAAGAGCATTCCACTGGGGCAGCAGTTCTTTGATACGTCTGTACTGCTTGGCCTGGGTGTGGTTCTGCCATTCAGCAACCTCATCCTGAATACAGGTTTGGATCTCAATCCGGGCAGTGACACCGGGCATTTTGGAGTCGGCTATGCTGTGAATCGGCATCTGACGGTTTTTGGCGGATTGGATGACCTGCGGTTTGAGAATGTGGGGATTGCAGCGAGCTATTCTCTTCGCACCGTCAGTTTCAATCTGGCTTACTCGGCGCGACTGGAAAGAGCACTCTTTACCTTGTCCACTCGCATCGGACCTGGACCCATTGACCTGGCGAGACCTCACTACCGCAAAGCGATGAATGCCGTGAAATCGGGGCAGTACGCAAGGGCATCCACTGAGTTTCAAAAGTTTTTGGCATACGAAACCAGAGCTGCGGCCGAGGACACAGCCCGACAGATGGTGTACTCCTTGCAAAATCGCCAGGTACGCGTCGCCGCGCTGATCGATTCACTACTTGGTGAGGCCGACAACGTTTTGAGCGCAGACGAACCGCAATTGCTGCGGGCTGCCCTGCTTTACGCACGCATCGTGAAATTGGATCCCGATAATAAACGAGCCGCAAAACAGCTAGACATCCTAGAGCCAGCTGTCAATAATTTCTTGCAGAAGTCTCTTGATGATGCGATTGTCCGTTTTGAATCGGGGCAAGCTTTCTCGGCCCGCAAGTTGTTCCAACGTATCCTGATATTTGACCGTGAAAATGAAACGGCCCTCTACTACCTTTCAATTATCGACAAAATGCTGTCGGAGCGCGCGGAGGACTATTTCTATCAAGGCATCGGGTATTTCAAACAAGGGAATTATGCGGAAGCGCAGGCAGCGCTCCAGTTGGCCCTGCAGTACAATCCCAAGTTAAGAGAGGCCGAAGATTACCTCAGTCGAACGAATGAGAGGATGCGGCAACAGCAGAGCCGGCTTGGGGACCTGCTGCGGGAAGCATCACGATTGGAAGGCCGGGAAGAATATGTTGGTGCTACCAACAAATATCTCGAAGTGCTAAAAATCGATCAAGATAATTCTGTTGCCCGTTTGGCTATCGAACGTCTCAGGCCGAACGTGAAGCGGTTAGTCGCTGCCAGATACCAGGATGCTCTTGATGAGTTTGCCAAAGGGAATTTGCCAGAGGCGGAGCAATTGCTGAAGCGTGTGTTGACCATAGAGCCGAATTATCTTGGTGCGAAACGAACCTTGGCCAAGGTAAGAGAAGAAGTCGCCGCGCGCACTTCATTCTATTTGGAGCAGGCAGAAAATGCTTTCGCCGCAGGCGATCTCAGCAAGGCCAGAGAGATTTATGAGGATGTCCTGGAAATTGATGCCGACAATGAACACGCCGTCGCCGGTCAAGACCGAGTAAACAGGCGCGACGACGTGATCAAGCTTTTGACGCAGGCCTACGAAGAGGCGCGTAGCAATCACAATATGGAAGCGCTGGCTACCTTGGCAAGGGCTCGTGAAATTGAGCCTAATAATGGCGACGTTAAGGCTCAAATTGTAGCTGTCACGGCAAAGGTAGCACAATTGGTTGTTGACCTATACAACAAAGGGATTAATCTTTACACAAGAGACAAGTACGAAGAAGCAAAGCGATATTTTGATCGCGTACTCGAGTTGGAGCCGGGCCACAAGGGGGCGAGGGAATATATTGAAAAAACGCAGCAGAGAATACTTGCTCTAAAACGTTTGAACTAGCCGCATGAAAGATGTGATCAAAATACTAACACTTGGCGACAAGATTCTTGTTCTGCTTTTGGCGGCTTTCAGCGCTCTCAGTTTTTTCTGGGTCAATAGCTCCTCGGAAGTGGGAGAGTTCGTTGTTGTGACAACTGCGGATGCCGGGATGATACGCAAGCCTCTCATGCAGGACGACATATTTAGCGTCACCGGCCCGGTCGGGCGGACCAGGATTGCCATTCAAGCCGGCACGGTCAGAGTCCTGGATTCTGATTGCCCAAATAAAATTTGTCGTGACCGGGGCGCCATTTCCGAATCGAGGAGAATTATTGTATGTGTGCCAAATCGGGTCACGATTACGATTGAAGGGCGACATGGAAGCAAGTTTGACGCCATAACCGGCTGAGGCACGCGCCGCATGTCCAGGTGATGACCCCCCAAAAGCTGAGCGATTTTACAAGAATCGCCGTCCTGGTGGCTTTCGGATTGATTCTGTTTCTGTTCGAATCAGCTATCCCGAGGCCGCTTCCGTGGCTCAAACCAGGTCTCGCCAACCTGGTTACACTCGTCACATTATATCTATATGGATTTCGTCCCGCGCTGCTGGTGGTCACGCTGCGAGTGGTGTTAGCAGGTCTCTTGCTGGGCAGTTTTGGTAATCCCGCTTTTGTCTTTGCGCTGGCTGGCGGACTTGGCGCCACCTTTGTCATGGGAGCTCTTGTTACATATGGCAAAGATGTTTTCAGCGTTATTGGCGTCAGCATTGCCGGCGCTTTCGCCCACAACCTGGTCCAGATATTCTTGGCGGCGCAATTCATAGTCAGCAGCACGCAAGCTTTCTATCTTCTGCCGATAATGTTACTGTCCGCACTTTTTTCTGGATTTTTGGTGGGACTTTTCTCACATTACTTACTGAGAAAAATCACCGAACTCGAGATAGTATGACCGGCAAGATACTCCCACGTTGCCCTGAATGCCCAATGTTGCGGCGCCACCGCCAGTGCGTGGATGCCGTTTCAGTATGCCAAGAAATATGGTGACGGTTAATTTTGCTTGAAACCAGATCACGGCACGCAAGTTTAAGGGAACACAGGCGCTCGTGCTACCCCGTCTGTTTTGTCCGTGAGTCAGCACCATTCTCGCTGAGGGCGTTGTAAAGAAGATGGGTAGACAACGATTTCTCGATGAAGAAGTTCTGGCTCCCACGATAGTCTCAAGTGAATGGGAACATTGATGATACAGAGAAACCTCATACTTTTGGCCGTCTTAGCGGCCTCCCTCAGTTTTTCTTCCTGCGCTTATTTCAACACATTTTATAATACCAAGAAATTGTTCAATGAGGCCAACAAGGAGCGGGAAAAACGCCAGGGGTCGCAACCTGGCACAGCAGAGAAGAAGAAATATGACGACACGATCGCGAAGGCATCAAAGATTCTTGAAGTCTATCCAAACAGCAAATATGTTGATGATGCTTTGTTCATTTTGGGAGTGAGTTTATACTACAAACAAGAATATATCAAGGCGCAGAGAAAATTTCAGGAGCTGAGTCAATACTTCCCAAACAGTTCCTACTATCCCAGGGCCCGCATCTGGCTTGCCAAAACCGACATTGAGTTGGCCGACTACGCGTCAGCCAAATTGTTACTCGATGAACTGTTGCAGACCAAGAAGCTGAAGAACGAAATAAAGGAGGAAGCTCGCTATCTCCAGGGCGATATCAGCTTCAAGCAGAATAGCTTTCAGCCGGCCGAGCTCGAATATAAAGCTGCCGCCCATACTTCCCGCGACAAAACGGTAAAATCCAAGGCTTATTTTAAGCTTGGCGAGTGCCAGATAGTGAACGGCAAGCCCGGCGATGCGGCAGCGAGCTTTAAGGCCTGCATCAAGAATGATACCGACAAGCGCATGGAATTTGACGCCTTGCTCAGTTACGCAAAGGCTCTCAAACTCGACGGGGATTTCGATAGTGCGACGGCTGTGTGCAATGAGTTGTTGGAAAACGAGGTGTACAAGGCCAAACGTGGCTATGTGCAACTCGAACTCGCAGATATTACCTATTTTCAAGGTAAAGCCATCAACCAGGATCTCGAGGGTACTGACCTGCGGCTCAATGGCAAGATTCTCGAAAGCCTTGAGGATTATGATCTGGTCGTTCTGGAAAACAAACGCACTGAAGTGGCCGCCACGGCCTACTACCGTATGGGAGAGATTTATCGGAACGATTTAAAGAATTTTGGCAAGGCGAAAGAGAATTATGACAAAGTCAAAATTGAATACCGCAAGTCTGAGTACGTCGATGAGGCTTCACGCAAAGCGCAGGATATAGGAGAACTCATCAGATTAAATAATCTGGTGCAGAAAAGCCAGGGTGGCACGCTGATGCAAGAGAGCGGCAATGGCTACGGGCTTTCGCTGATGGACTTGCTGCTGCTCGAGTATGGCAACCACCCTGAATTACGCTTCATGCAAGAACGGGAAAGAATGGCAAAGCTGGAAAAGAATCTGCCCGTGCCAGACGCCGAGAAACCGCCAGTGGATGAAAACGAAATCGCCCGCGTGCAACAAGTCAATTCCCTTGTCGGAAACAAACTGCAACTGGCCGAAGCTTACCTGTTCAAGTTTGGTCAGGTAGATTCCGCTCTGGCGGAATACAACGACATTATGGTGCATTTCAAGGGCAACCCGGGCGCGGCGAAAGCGGCTTACTCAGCCGCATTGATCTATGAAAAGGAATTCCACAACGAAGCCATCCGCGATTCGCTCTTCCATGTTCTCATCGCAGAGTTTCCTGGTTCGCAGCAGGCCAATGCGGCGCGTGAGAAGCTTTCCATGCAGGTGGAAACGGTGGAAGATCCGGCCAGGGATCTCTATTTGGCCGCAGAGAGCGCTCTTTTTGGTGAAAAGAATATTCCACTGGCTATCGATGATTACCAGAAAATCGCCGACAACTTTCCCAATTCCGAATATGCCCCAAAAGCTCTCTATGCCATCGGGTGGATCCACGAAGCTATTATTTTCGACAACGCCCGCGCGGCACAATACTACGGACTGGTGATGAATAGGTATCCTGATTCGGAGTTTACCAGCCAGGTGACGAAGAAAATGGCGGCCCTGGGTCGCGCGCCGAAGGCGAAAGAGGAGCCGAAGGTCGAACGTCAAAGCACCGCCCCAAGGCCCTGGGGAAGCAAAAGGGGCGTCGTTGACCGCAAGGCTGCCGAGAACAACGCTGAACCTGACTTAAGAAAAACTCGCGAGCCTGACGAGGATCAGTAGAGGAGAACCCACCGTATAGTGAGAACGAACGAAAGACCACTCGATACTCACTTCCGATGCATTTACGATTGTGAAATCCTCGCGATAGAGAACCTTGTCGGGGATGTATTTCGAATGAGGTTGGCATGTTTGCCGATCGCCCGCCATGCTCATCCCGGTCAATTTGTCAACTTGAAAATAAGTGACGGACTTGTCCCTTTATTAAGAAAACCGTTTAGTGTTTGTCGTCGCAATGCCGCGGGAGGTTGGTTTGAAATTCTGTGGAAAATTGTCGGCGCGGGCACGCGTATGATGTCAAAATACCGGCGAGGAGATAGTGTCAACGTCTTGGGGCCGTTAGGAAAAGGCTTTTTCTTGCCTGCCGGCACGGAACGCGCCATCCTTGTGGGAGGCGGGCTCGGCGTAGCTCCCCTCCCTTTTTTATGCGAAGAACTTTTGCAGGCCGGCGTTCAAGCGGAGGTATTTCTTGGGACACGTGGGCAAAATGAGCTTTGCATGGTTGATTTCTTTGAAGCGGCGGGCGCGCAGGTCGTCATCGCGACAGAGGATGGTAGCAGCGGTTGCCGTGGCAAGGTCACCGAACCCCTGCTCGAAGAGATCCGCCGGTCGCGAAATTTGGCTTCGACATATTTGTTTAGTTGCGGGCCAACTGCGTTCCTCAAGGCGATGATCGACATTACGGAGACCTTTGCTGTCGGCGGACAGGTTTCACTCGAAACCATGATGGGGTGCGGCTTCGGTATCTGTGTCGGATGTCCTGTCCAAAGAAAAAAGAGGCGCCCGGATGAAGCACGCTTCCAATTGACCTGTATTGACGGCCCCGTTTTCGACGCACGGGAGGTTGAACTGCTTGCCTGATTTAAGCACAAAGATCGGTGCTCTCCATTTGAAGAATCCTGTTCTGGTCGCGTCCGGGACTTTTGGGTACGGCAAGGAGAGCGAAGGGTTGGTTGATTTTGCCGGGTTGGGAGGGATTGTGACGAAGTCGGTCAGCCTGAAACCACGTGACGGCAACCCACCGCCTCGCATCTTTGAAGTGCCTGCCGGCATGCTGAACTCGATCGGTCTGGCCAACGTCGGCGTAGAGACCTTCTTGGGAGAAAAATTGCCTTTCTTGCGGGGCCTCGATACCAGCATTATCGTCAACGTGGCAGGCAGCACGGCCGATGAATTTGTGCAGGTGGTTGAGAGACTTGAAAACGAACCTGGCATCTCTGCTTATGAACTCAATTTTTCGTGCCCCAATGTGAAGGAGGGTGGACTCGCGCTTAGCCAGGAGGCTGCTGTTACGCAAGAGGTTACACGACGGGTCAAAACAGTTGCCTCGCGACCGCTGATAGTGAAACTCACGCCCAACGTTACGCGCGTGAGCGAGATTGCACAAGGCGCTCTGGACGGTGGGGCAGATGCGGTTTCCTTGATCAACACGCTGGTAGGTTTTGCCATCAATATAAAGACAAGGCGCCCACAGATTCATACCGGAACAGCCGGCTACTCGGGACCAGCCATCAAACCGGTGGCACTGGCCAAGGTCTATGAGGTGGCAACCCATGTCCAGATTCCAATCATCGGCATCGGCGGCATCTCTGGACCTACGGATGCGCTTGAATTTATCATCGCAGGTGCCACGGCCGTTCAAATCGGCACAGCAAATTTCATAAATCCAGCCACGGGCACGGCAACAGTAGCCGGAATTGAGGCCTACTGCCGAGAACATGACTTTCATACAATCGCTGAGGCGGTGGGTTCAGTTCAGCCCTGGTGAGCGTCAGTTCAACTGATTCCAATCCCAACTATGAGGAAGGGAGGTTCTCCCATTGGTTCCGGATAAGTTCGCAATTCGAACGGCTGTCACGATTTTGGTGGGGCCGCTCATCTTGTTCTTGAGTTGGCTTGGCGGATACTACTTTCTTGCTTTTGTTTGTATCATCTGTCTGCTTGGCATGTATGAATTCTACCGGCTCTCGGCAAGAAAGGGTGCGGCCGCCGCGATTTACCTCGGCCTTCTTGCCGGAGTGGCCGTTTGTCTCTGTTTTTTTTATCAACGGCCGGATTTGCTCTGGCTAGTGCTGGTTGGGACTACCATACTGTGTTTGCTTGGTGAACTGTTTCGGGATGTAGAGGCTCCGATCCTGAATGTTTCCGCAACGATGATGGGCCTCTTATATGTGGCGATCCCATTCGCATTTCTTATCGCGCTTCGTCAGTTCCCCGCGCACGCGCCTCTCCAAAGCCGGGGCGGTTCGCTGGTCATGATGGTATTCCTGTGCATATGGGTCTGCGATTCCGCCGCCTATATTTTTGGATCTCGATGGGGGCGTCACAAACTTTTCCCGCGGGTAAGTCCCAACAAGACCGTAGAAGGCACGTTCGCAGGATTCCTGTTCAGCCTTCTGACAGCTTACGCCTCTTACTTAACCTTTCTGTTGGACTTTGAATTGCGCGATGCGCTGGTTGTCGGGGCAATTTGTGGTAGTTTTGGTCAGCTCAGTGATTTGATCGAGTCGTTGTTCAAACGTGACGCGGGGGTAAAGGATGCATCCAATTTGATACCAGGACATGGGGGGGTCTTAGACCGGTTTGATAGCGAAATTCTCGCCGCACCACTGGTCTACTTGTACCTGCGGTATGTGGTGGGCGGCTAGATAGCCAGCTTGCCTGCTGAAATAACAGGTCTGCCGTCAATGGCCACCGTGGGCGCGAGGACGATTCCTTTCAGCGCCAGGAGTTGCCTGTTCTGATCGGGAGACCGCAGGTCCCGACCGATTACGAAATGCACTGATCCTGCCACGTTGAGGTCTTCTTGTCTCGAATTACCAAATACCGCCTTGTCGTTCGCTCCGATGGCAAATTCGTTGAGTTGCCGCCCGTTCTTGCCGAACTTGCGAAGAGACTTGCGAATGCTTTCGGCTTCTTTCTGACCGTTTACCTGTGTGATCACACCGTTCCTGATATGCAAGACAACGGGCGAGGCAAGCTTACGGCGTTCCCCTGCTATGCGGTCGATGACGAGTTTTCCGGTCAACCGTTTGGTCGAATTTAGACAAGCTCTACCTGCAGGAATTGCAGCCATTTCCCCGGCGTTCTGCGCCAAAGGCGTATGCGCGGTTCCTTTGACATGCGAGATCATCATCTGCAAGTCAGTCCCTGAGTCAGAGTTGATCGCCAACTTGGTCCCGATAGAGAAAAGGTCCGCTAATTTCCTGCTCATATTTGAAACACGTGTCAGGTCGTTGGCCAGTGCCCGTGTGAACAGGTCGATGGTCGTATCGTGGAGACAAACGATGCGTGTCCCGTTCCGCCGGGGCTTGTCAAAGATATTTTCATCCAGGGCTGCAGGCGTGAGAACAACACACGCATCGGAATTGACCAGACATGACACAATGCGTCCCGGAAACAGGGGAGAAAGAGTTTGGCGTGAACGGTAAGTAAGCGTGACACTGTTGGCACACGCCCTCTTCGCGATGCGCCACAGCACGGAGGAAATCTCGGTAAGCGATTCATGCGCAATGATGGCCAGGTCCTCATCGGCTCTCAAATCGAGGCACTTTTTTAGCAGTTTTCTACAGCAGCGTTGTAGTTTTTCTTTGCTCGGCATTTAAATCGACGATATCGAATTCGCAATCAGACCTATCTCTTGCCCTGGCCGTGGTGCACTCTGGCGCCTGGGCGCAGCGTTCGCGAAAGAGAGAGTTCTATATTTTTACGTTATTATGAACACGGATCGGTCCGCCTGGACGCGCGACAACACCTCCCGGTAACACACAAACGTCAAAAAGAAGGCAGAAAAGGTCGTCTTAGAGCCGTGCCACAGAGGATGGTTGGCTGGCGGTTTCGTCCAAGCTTGAATCCAACTTATCAGAAAGCGACCAAAAAGTCAAGTGAAAAGGCGAGCGCTTTTTTATTTGATTTTCTTATAAAGAGTTCTATATTACCCATCTGCTAATGGACATCCAGAATGCCGATATTGAGGGATATAACACTAGGCCAATACTATCCAGGGAATTCATATTTACACCGCCTCGACCCTCGCAGCAAACTCATAGCCAGCCTGATCTTCATGACGAGCCTTTTGTTCGCATTCAATGGAAAGATACTTCTGTTGAATGGTCTGCTGTGTCTGATAGGAATTTCTCGCTCAGGCGTTCCCGCCCGCGTGGTGGTGAGAAATGTGCGACCGTTCCTATGGCTCTTTGTCATAACGTTTTTGTTGCATGCGCTCTCGACTCCCGGGAAAATTTTGTTCGCGTTTCCGTCGGTGGGTTTTATCGTTACTCAGGAAGGATTGTTGGGGGGAGCAGCGTATGTCTTGCGCCTGACATTTCTAATCGTACTGGCCGCCCTGTTCACGCTGACGACCACACCGATGGATCTTACTCAAGGTTTGTCAAGACTGTTTCGGCCGCTCAGGTGGCTCAAACTACCGGTGCATCAGTTTGCACTGATGATGACACTGACGCTCCGGTTTGTTCCGATATTGTTGCAGGAAGCGCAGCGCATCAAAAACGCGCAACTGTCCCGGGGTGCGGCTTTGGACGGCAAGTTACTCGATCGAGTCAAGAATCTGGTGCCGATGTTGCTGCCGCTTTTCGTTTCCGCGATTCGGCGAGCAGAGGATTTGGCCACAGCGATGGAGGCCCGAAGTTATACCCAGGATGGTGAACGCACGTCATTTCGCCGGCTGGGCTTTACCAGAAATGACTTTGAACTGTTTGGCGTCATTTTCGTTTTCCTGGGGGTTGCGGGCGCAGTCGGCTGAGTGGCATGCGAAACATCAAAGTTGAGCTGGAATATGATGGCTCAGAATTTTGTGGCTGGCAATGGCAGCCGAATGGCCGTTCGGTACAAGGTGTGTTGCAGGATGCCGCCGAAGCGTTGCTGCAGCAGTTGACCAATGTGGTGGGTGCCGGGAGAACGGATGCAGGCGTGCATGCGTTAGGGCAAGTCGCTCATTTCAAAACCGCGTCAGACTTGGACCTGCGTGCCATCCGCCTGGGCTTGAATAGTTACTTGCCGGCTGACGTACGGGTTCTTGGCGCGTCGGAGGTGGACGACCGCTTTCACGCCAGGTTTAGCGCCATCAGTCGCACGTATCGCTACGTTGTTTCGACCACCATGCGGGCGATAGCGAGGCAGTATACCTGGTTTTGTAAGTACAAATTGGACGTAGATAAGATCCAGATTGCTTCCGAGTTCCTGACGGGTACGCACTGCTTTGCGACTTTTTCGAAACGCAGTGCGACCGAAGAACACTACCTATGTGATCTAAAAGAGATTCGATGGGAATTGCATGACGGGAGCCTGGTAATGGAAGTTACGGCGAATCGATTTTTGCACAACATGGTGCGCATTATTGTTGGCACGATGGTGGATGTGGGGCGCGGGAAATTAGGCCCTGATGGAGTCCGGGATATGTTGAATAGTGGAGATAAGAGCCGGGTGGGTAGCACTGCACCGCCGCACGGCTTGTTTCTTGTTCGGGTAAACTACCCGTAGGACAGAGTACAAGTGAAAGGAATGTCACGATGAAATTTTTTCTGGATACGGCAAATCTCGATGAGATCAAACAAGCCGCAAGCATGGGGATCCTGGATGGTGTGACAACAAATCCGACTCTGGTGGCGCGGGAAGGCGGCAATATCAAGTTCAAGGACATGCTCTTGCAGATTTGCGAAGTGGTGCCGGGTCCCGTCAATGCAGAAGTGGTTTCAACCGATTTTGAAGGCATGTTAAAAGAGGGCCGCGATCTCGCAAAATTGCATCCCAACATTTACGTGAAAATTCCAATGATCCGAGAGGGTCTGAAGGCCGTCAAGGCGCTGGCGACGGAAGGAATTAGGACGAATGTTACATTGTGTTTTAGTGCCACCCAGGCGCTCATGGCTGCCAAAGCCGGGGCTTCATTTATTAGCCCTTTCGTTGGTCGTGTAGATGATATCAGTGGAATCGGTATGGATATTATTCGCGATATTCGCGCTATTTATGACAACTATGGGTTTGAAACCGAGATTCTGGCAGCGAGTTTGAGGCATCCGTTGCATGTGCTGGAATCTGCCCTTATCGGCGCGGACATCGCCACCATGCCGTACAAAGTTTTTGACCAGCTCTTCAATCATCCGTTGACGGATAGTGGGCTCAAGCGATTCCTGGAAGACTGGTCAAAGGTTAAAGACAGTGTCAGCTAAGTGAATTTGCAAAGCGGTATTTATAGATATTTCAGGAAAATTCGTATGAGATACTGCGTCCTGTTTTTTTGGGTTTGCGTCCTGATTGTGACCGGATGCAAGGACAAGGACATTGTCCAGAATGACAAGATGGAAGTTGCCTCAGTGGCTGCCCCACCCTCTGCCCTACCGCCGTCGGCCGACGATGAAAAAAAGCAAGATGCCATCTCTAACAGTCGGCAGAACGCCATAACACGGGCCGTTGCGACGATAAGCGATGCGGTCGTCGGTATCAATGTTACCCAGATACGTGAGGCGCGCCGCGGTTACGCCGATGACCCATTTTTCCGTTTCTTCTTCCCCGAACGCGTGCCATTGCGCGCCGTGAAAAGCCTCGGCTCAGGATTTCTTATGTCCTCGGATGGCCTGATCGTGACCAACGAACATGTGGTGCATAACGCCTCAGAAATCGTTGTTGCCTTGTCGGACGGGACCACCGCCAACGCCACCCTGGTGGGTATGGACTATATCACCGACGTTGCCCTCATAAAAATTGACGGCGAAAATTATCCGTTTGCCAGAATCGGTGATTCGGATGATGTGATCATTGGGGAGTGGGTAATTGCACTAGGGAACCCCTTTGGACTTTTTGAAATAAATGCCAAGCCTACTGTGACCGTGGGCGTGATCAGTGCCGTCGACCGCGACTTTGGACTCCAGAGCAACGACCGCGTGTATCAGGATATGATCCAAACAGATGCAGCCATCAACCAGGGCAATAGCGGCGGGCCTCTGGTCAACAGCCATGGTGAAGTCATCGGGATGAACACCTTTATCTACACCGGCAGCGACTACAGCACCGGCTCCATCGGGCTGGGATTCGCTATCCCCAGCAACCGCATGAAACGTGTGTTACGTGACCTCAAGGAGTTTGGCGAAGTCAATCGACGCTGGACGACCGGTCTGGTGGTGGAGGAAATCACGCCGTTGGTGGCCCGCTATTTCAAACTGAAGTCATCCTCCGGCGTGATCGTGACGGAAGTAGCGTCCGGTAGTCCTTCCGCCAAGGCCGGCATCAAGGTGGGTGATATTATCACGACTGTCAACTCGCAGCGCGTGCGGAGCGATCGCGATATATGGAGCGTCATCGACAATTCTGATCTGCGAGGAGGAGACGAATTGAAGTTGACAGTGGTTCGCAACGGTCGCGAAAAGGAGATGTCGCTCAAGTTGAAAGAACTGAAACGATAGCGTCTCGGAGGATAGGAGCCTAAATTGATCGAACGCTATTCACACCCGGAAATGACAGCGCTGTGGAGTGATCAACGCAAATTCGAGACCTGGTTGAAGGTTGAGATTCTGGCGTGCGAAGCGATGACCGAGTTGGGAGAGATTCCAAAAGAAGCGCTGGCTGAAATCAAGAGTAAGGCACGCTTTGAAATTGCCAGAATACTGGAAATCGAAGAACAGGTAAAACATGACGTCATCGCCTTCTTGACCAATGTTGGGGAACACGTGGGACCCTCCAGCCGGTTCATCCATCTCGGCATGACCTCGTCTGATTTGCTGGATACCTCTCTCTCGTGCCTGATGCGCGAGGCCGGACTCATGCTGCTGACAGGCCTGAAGGCCCTGCGTGAGCAGGTTGGCGCACGTGCCCGGGAGCACCAGAACACTGCATGCGTCGGTAGATCGCATGGCGTGCATGCGGAGCCGACGACTCTTGGTTTGAAGTTGGCGATGTGGTATGATGAAATCGGGCGTGGCATGTCGCGCATCGAACGCGCTGTCGAGACAATTTCCGTTGGCCAGATATCCGGGGCGGTCGGCACCTTTGCCCACATTGATCCCCGCGTCGAGGCCTATGTTTGTGACAAGCTATCCTTGAAGCCCGCGCCGGTGTCAACCCAAATCGTGCAGCGTGACCGTCACGCAGAATACCTGACGACGTTGGCTTTGATGGCAGCATCGTTGGAAAAATTTGCGACCGAGATACGCAACTTGCAGCGAACGGAAATCCTGGAAATCGAGGAATCATTCGCAAAAGGGCAAAAGGGTTCTTCGGCATGCCGCACAAACGCAACCCGGTCAGTTGCGAACAGATTTGCGGCCTGGCACGGGTCGTTAAAGCCAATGCTGCCGCCGCCCTGGATAATGTGGCGCTTTGGCATGAACGCGACATCACACATTCATCGGTGGAACGAATAATCATTCCGGATAGTACAATTGCTCTTGATTATATGCTGCAAAAGTTTACGAACATTGTCTCGAATTTCACTGTTTATCCCGACAACATGCGCCGCAACCTGGAGAAAACCATGGGCCTGGTTTTTTCGCAGGCGCTTTTGCTTGCTCTGACCCGCAAAGGTACCAGTCGAGAAGAGGCTTACCAAATGGTTCAAAATGCTGCCATGCAGGTGTGGGAAACCGGGGAGGCCTTTCAGTCGATCGTGATGAGCAGTGAAGCGTTTCGAAAGCATCTCACCGATGATGAAATAGCGATTTGTTTTGACACAAAGGCCCATATGCGACACGTCAATTTTATTTTTGAGAGAGTAGGGCTGATTGATTAATGGTTTGTTTCAAACCGAAGCAGACACATTCTCATCGTGCCGTTTTGACAGTCGAGAACAGACAGCAGTCCGGTCACTGGTTAGTCACAGGTAGCAAAAACAGGGAGTGAGGTTACATTGAAAGAGACCAAGGTAAAGAAAAAGAAGAAACTGTACGAGGGCAAAGCCAAGATAGTCTACGAAACAGATAAAGAAGATTATCTGATTCAGGAATTCAAGGATGACGCCACCGCTTTGGACGGCAAGAAGAAGGGCAAGATCAAAGCAAAGGGTTCCATCAACAATCAAATCTCGGCCCACCTCTTCAATTTTCTTGAGAACTATCACGTCGCGACCCATTTTGTGTCATTGTTTTCAGACAACGCCATGGTGGTTTCAAGACTTGAAATGATTCCGGTTGAGGTGGTGATGCGAAATATCGCGACCGGGAGTTTGGTTAAGAAATATGGGGTTGAGGAAGGGAAGGAGCTCGAGCATCCCATTCTCGAATTCTATTTGAAAGACGACGCGAAACACGACCCGATGATCAACAAGGACCATGTCATTTCTTTCGGCTATGCCACCGAAGACGAGGTGAGGCAAATCGTACGGTTAACTCAAAAAACAAATGCGGTTTTGAAATCGTTTTTCTATCGCAGAAACATATTGCTGGTAGATTTTAAGCTTGAGTTCGGACGGAACAAGTCCGGCAAGCTGCGTTTGGGGGATGAGATTTCGCCGGATACCTGCCGTTTTTGGGACATCGAATCAGGTGAAAGGCTTGATAAGGACCGTTTTCGCCATGATATGGGCAATGTCGAAAAGGCTTACCAGGAAGTTCAAACGAGAGTTTTTAAGTAGAATGGCGTCTTTGGCCTTGGCGCAAACTAGCCAGAGGGGGCCTTGGCAAGAGAGGGATTAGGTATTATTGTTGGCATGGTGCTCTTTGCTGCGATCATGATAACCGGGGCCATAGTAAGCCCATTCTTGCATCTTCAGATTATGGCAGGAACGGTGCTGCTACTGACCCTGATCACGGTTTATTTTTTCGGGATCCGCAGCGGGCAATTCCAGATAGCACTGACAAGATCGTTTCGCCCGCAGATGGGAAAGTGATTGAAATTGTGCAGGAGAAGGAACCCGATTTTATTGGCGCCGAAACCACGCGAATTAGTATATTCCTGAACCTGTTCGACGTACACGTTAATCGCACGCCAATCGCAGGCAAGGTTGAGTTTTTTCGATACAAGAAGGGCGCCTTCTTAAAGGCGTACAAAAGTGCGGCCTCAGATGTCAATGAACAGACAGTCATCGGAATTCAGGATGCGAAGAACAGAAGAGTGCTTTTTAAACAGATTGCCGGCCTGATCGCGCGCCGGATCGTCTGCTACCTTCGGGAAGGGCACGAGGTTGGTGTTGGCGAGAGGTTTGGGATGATCAAGTTTGGTTCGCGCGTCGACGTTTTCTTGCCGGCAGGGGTCGACATCAAGGTCAAACTACAGGATAAGGTTAAAGGTGGCGAAAGCATCTTAGGAGTGTTTGCAAATGAGATATAGGATGAAAGACAGTCGCAGGTTCGTGCCCAGCATGCTCACCATGTTGAATCTCTTCTTTGGTTTCTTTGCGATCGTAAACGCCTTGCAGGACAAGTTTGTCACGGCATCCTGGCTCATCATTATGGCAGCGGTATGGGATGCTCTGGATGGCAAAATTGCCCGATTCACACATTCACATAGTGAATTCGGCGTCCAGTTTGATTCGATTACTGATGTGGTCTCTTTTGGTGTTGCACCAGCGATTCTTATTTACCAGGTGGCTCTTTACAAGATCGGTGCATTCGGCGTTATCATCAGTTTTCTGCCCCTGCTTTTCGGGGCCATTCGCCTGGCCCGCTTCAACGTTAACCTGGACGGTTTCGAAAAGGAAAATTTTTCGGGATTACCTATTCCGGTACAGGCCGCGGCTTTATCGACATACGTTATTTTCAATTACGACCTGTGGGAAGGGTTGCGATTCGGTCCCGTTTTGATCCCGCTTGTGCTCTTCCTGTGTTTCCTGATGGTTAGCAGCGTCGAGTATGAGATGATGCCCAAGTTTTCTTTCCGAGAGAATAAACGCAACTCCTTTCTGCTGGCGCTTCTCCTGTTGGGTGTCGTCGCGGTGGTCGTGTTTCAGGAAAGAGCCATGTTTCCAGCAGTCATGGGGTTCATCCTTTTCTATTTTTTCAGATCGTTTCTCATGCATGGCAAAGAGCAGGAGGACGACGATGAAATATACGATGTATCATTGCCTGATTGATCGTCCCGGAGAATCGGTACCATGACCTCAGCCCGGATATTTGTAACGCTCAAGGATGGCATTCTGGACCCGCAAGGTAAAGCGGTGCAACATGCAATTGACAACCTGGGGATCGCGGATGTGAATGAGGTGAGAATCGGCAAACTCATCAACTTGACTTTCGGGGAGGTTTCTGCCGCGGAAGCGTTGAAACTCAGCCGGGAAGCTTGCGAAAAATTGCTGGCCAACCCGGTCATCGAGGACTATAAGATCGAGGTCGTGGCCGAGGACGAAAAGAAGCATGTCGGTTAGATTCGGTGTCGTGGTTTTTCCGGGATCGAACTGCGATCATGATTGCTATTATGCCTTGAAGCATGCCATGGGGCAGGATGTCCGGTTCGTTTGGCACAAGGAAAGCCGTCTCGAAAACATTGACGTGGTAGTGTTGCCTGGCGGGTTTTCTTACGGCGACCATTTGAGAACGGGCGCCATTGCCCGTTTTTCGCCGGTGATGGAGGCAGTCGTTGATTTTGCTCAAAACCAGGGCCTGGTCATCGGCATTTGTAACGGCTTTCAAATCCTGTGTGAAGCCGGGTTGCTTCCCGGGGTTTTGATGCGCAACGCGAGCTTGCGCTTTGTCTGCGAATTCGCCAACATCCGGGTAGAAAACAACCGGACCACTTTTAGCAATCGGTGCCGCCCGGGTCAGGTTCTTAGAATTCCGGTGGCCCACGCCGAGGGCCTCTATTTTGCAGACGACGCGACGCTGGAACGACTGAATGAGAAACAGCAGGTTCTGTTCAGATATTGCGACCCGAAAGGCGATACTAGCTTGGAAGCAAATCCGAACGGCTCTCTGCAGAATATCGCCGGCATCATGAATGAACAGGGCAACGTCCTCGGCATGATGCCTCATCCCGACCGCTGTTTTGAGGACGTTTTGACCTCACGTGACGGGGTTGCCATTTTTGAATCGATTATTCAAGGGGTGGAACATGGAACCGCCGCCTTAGCGCGCGGAACTATCTGTGCCGAGGATGTGTACTAGCCTATTGAACGCCGAAGTGGAATGCCGGAATGTCTCGAAAGCGTATCGGGAAGGTCATACTGGTGATTGTCCTGGGGGCTGTATTGGGTTCATTATTGGGGCAACTCATCGGATTGATTCTCCCTGAAGGAGTGGTTAAAGAATTCTTTCTCAGGTCCGGCGCGGTGGCTGTCGGGCCAGGGACCCTTGACTTGAACATCTTTTCCGTCACACTTGGCTTTAGCGTGACAGTAAATGTGGTGGGATTTATTGGGATTGGCATCGCGATTTATCTTTTGCGCTGGTACTGACCTTTAAGCAGGAGGTTTGCAAGTGGGCTCCATAGGCATGCCGGAGTTGCTGGTCATCTTTATTGTCGTTTTGATGTTGTTCGGTTCCAAGCGCCTGCCGGAATTGGCGCGCGGTCTTGGTAAAGGAATTCAGGAGTTCAAAAAGGCCGCAAACGAATTCAAGAGTGAACTCGATGTGGAGCCGGTGAAACGTGAATTCGAAAACGAAATCAAAGGCAATCTGGATGAAATAAAGCATGATTTAGACAAGACCATCCATATTGGGGAGGGCAAGACGGACGCCTCTCCCAAGAAGTCAAAAACAGGAGAATAAGATGGGCTTAGGTCATTGGGAAATATTAATCATTGCGTTGATCGTCATGCTGCTTTTTGGCGGGAAGAAATTTCCGGAATTGGCGAAAGGACTCGGTAAAGGTTTGCGAGAGTTTAAGAAATCGGTCAAAGAAGATGACACCGACGAACCGCCACAAGTTAAATCGGCGGATGAGAAGTAAGGCAGACCGCCTTGCAAGAATGAGGGAGGGATGCGATCGAGTTAGGTAGCATTAAACAAGCGCAGACCGGATTGCTTCGCGGACAATGGCGCTGCCAGGAATTGGTGCAGCACTATCTACAAAAAATAGATGAAGGCTCAGACTTGAATGCCTTCATTTTTGTTTTAGAAGAGTCTGCACGCCGGCATGCACAGGAAATTGACCAGAAGGTCAAGCAGGGTAAGGCCGGTAAACTCGCCGGGGCAATTATCGCGGTGAAGGACTTGATCGCCATGCGCGAGCAGCCCCTGACCTGCGGGTCGCGGATTCTTGACCAATTCATTTCGCCTTATGATGCCACTGTGGTCGCGAAGCTGCAGCGTGAGGATGCCATCATCGTTGGCAAGACCAATCTGGACGAATTTGGTATGGGCAGCTCTAACGAGAATTCTAGCTTTGGCCCCGTCAAGAATCCCCATGATTCAGCGCGGGTAGCGGGCGGTTCATCAGGAGGGTCCTGTGCCGCTGTCGCAGCGACGATGGCGATCGCGGCTTTAGGCACGGACACCGGTGGTTCCATCCGGCAACCGGCTGCGTTTTGTGGTGTCGTTGGGTTGAAGCCGACCTACGGTAGGGTTTCGCGCTACGGTCTGGCCGCGTTTGCTTCATCGTGTGATCAGATCGGGCCGATTACCCGATGCGTCGATGATGCCGCCCTTCTCCTGCAAGTCATGTCGGGGCAAGACCCGAATGATGCGACTTCGGCCAGCCAGCCAGTACCCGATTTTTCCCGGGGTTCGATGGAGGGAGTGAGCGGTCTCCGAATCGGGCTGCCGCGAGAATATTTTGAAGAAGAGGCCGCGGCCGATGTCGTTGCCGCTTTGCAGGAGTTGGTCGCACGCTTGCGGCAAGAGGGCGCACAAGTCGTCGACGTTTCATTGCCGCACACGGACCACGCCGTCGCAGTCTACTATCTCATCTCAACCGCGGAGGCCTCCTCTAACCTGGCGCGTTATGACGGCGCACGCTACGGATTTCGTGCCGACGATGTCCAGTCATTAGAGGAGATGTACGTTGAATCGCGCAGCCAGGGGTTTGGGGATGAGGTCAAGCGGCGTATCATGCTGGGGACCTACGTTCTGTCGGCAGGCTACCAGGATGCGTACTATCGTAAGGCGCAGCAGGTCCGGACCCTTATTCGTCGGGACTTCGAAAACGCGTTCGATCGCTGTGACTGTCTACTCACACCGACTACACCGACAACCGCGTTCAAGTTGGGAGAAAAGACGCAGGACCCGCTGGCGATGTACTTGTCCGATATCTACACGGCTCCAGTCAATCTCGCCGGTTTGCCGGCCATCTCGGTTCCATGCGGTACCGACTCCGAGGCGCTGCCCATCGGCGCGCAGGTGATCGGCAAGCGTTTCGACGAAGAGATGATTCTGAGAGTCGGAAGATGGATCGAACGCGTCTCATGAGCCAATCCTTAGAGAAGCGATTTAAGCCATTGGCCTTTAAGCTGTTCGTCGTCATCAAGGATAACCGGCTTGCTGCGTCAGGGAAGCGCTGTGAATGACAGGGCAGCGGTGGAGATGCGCGCAGTCCGAAATTCGGTGGTTATGTCATTCCTGCGAAAGCAGGAATCCAGGGACCGTTGCTTCGTTTGTTCAGGCCACTGCGCAGGCATGGGCCTTTTCCCGGTTCCAGTCTAAAAAGGCTGCACTCTATATTTTCCCCGGATGGATTCCGCGTCAAGCGCGGAATGACACGGGGGTCGACAGATTGGCGGCGGGTGGAAAGGAGGCATTTTCTCTCAGGCTTTGGTAGCGCCTTTGTGCGCCTGCGATTTTTCTGCGTCACTTAACGTTCTGCTCTTGAGTTTCTTGTTCCGGTGTCCAACTCCGCAAGGGATGCGGCGTTTGTCCAGGTTAGGTTTTTTCATCGAGGAAACGCATTAGAGGTCAGATGTCAACCAAACACTCAAAATACGAAGCTGTCATTGGCCTGGAAGTACACTGCCAGTTGTTGACAAAGTCCAAGTTGTTTTCCGGCAGCAGCGCGGCCTTCGGTGGCCCACCAAATAGTCAGGTAGATCCCGTGTGCCTTGGACTCCCCGGGGTCCTGCCAGTGCTCAACAGGCAAGCCGTTGCCTACGCCGTCAAGATGGGGCTTGCCACCCAGTGTAAAATCGCGAACCGTTCCGTTTTCGCCAGAAAAAATTATTTCTACCCGGACTTGCCCAAAGGCTATCAGATTTCACAATTTGAGGAGCCGCTTTGCACGGCTGGCTGTCTGGAAATTGCGGTCCAGGGTAAGCGCCGAAAAATCGGCATTACACGAATTCACCTGGAAGAAGATGCCGGTAAGTCGGTGCACGACGAAGCGTTCGTCGGCGAAGACGAAACTCTGGTCGATCTGAATCGTGCAGGTGTTCCCCTGATCGAAATTGTCAGCCAACCGGATATCCGGTCGGCTGAGGAAGCGGCAGCCTATTTGACAGAACTGCGCCGCATCGTGCAGTACCTCGAGATCTGCGACGGCAATATGGAAGAGGGCAGTCTGCGCTGCGACGCGAACATTTCGGTTCGTCCTTATGGGCAGCACGAGTTGGGGGTGAAAACGGAGTTAAAGAACCTCAACTCAATTCGCGGTGTGCAAAAAGCCGTCGAGTTCGAAATCATGCGCCAGGCCGAGATCTTGTCAGCAGGCGGTGAGATAGAACAGCAGACGCTTCTTTGGGACGAAAACCGAAATGAAACGATTGTGATGCGGACCAAGGAGGAGTCTGACGATTATCGATATTTCCCTGATCCAGACTTGTCACCGTTGCAGGTGGACGAAGACTGGATCGCCAACATTCGGGCTTCCCTGCCGGAATTGCCTGCTGCCAGGCAGGCCAGGTTAACGGCGGAATATCAGATCCCAGATTACGACGCGGGTGTCCTGACGACATCGAAAGAGCTGGCTGACTACTATGAGAAGGTTGCGCAATTATCTAAGGATCCGAAAGCAGCAAGTAACTGGATCATGGGGGAAGTCAGGCGCGAAATGAACGAACGCCAGATTCCTTCGTCAGAGATCGGGGTGTCCTCCGCCGACCTTGCTGAATTGATCAAGCTGGTCAAAGGGGGGGCGATCAGCGGCAGGACGGCCAAGGCGGTGTTCGCCGACATGGTGACCACCGGCAAAAATCCAGAGGCTATTGTACAGGAAAAAGGACTGGTGCAAATCTCCGACACCGCTGAGATCGAGGACCAGGTGAAGAAAATCCTGGACGACAATCCAGCGGAAGTCGCGAAATATCTGGCCGGCAATGAACAGGTGCTCGGCTTTTTTGTGGGGCAAGTCATGCGGGCCACACGCGGCCAGGCCAACCCAAAACTTGTTAACCAGACACTGCGACAAGCCTTGCAAGAGCGTTAGTATATGAGGTGTAAAATCTTGACGTTTCTTGGCAAGATTTTACACCTCAGGACTGTTGATGAAGCTATTATGTCAGTTACAGCGGTAGGTTTTTTTAAAAAATTGTTCAGCGGGCAGGTGTTCAGAATTAGTTTAGGGTGTTCACGCTTTAGCGTGTTTTTTCCCCCTACCCCAGCAAGCTGAAGCTTGTACACCGACCCCCCGGTCAGGAACAACTCAGTTCGGGAAAAAGATCTTTTTGGGTCCCGCTTGTCCGGCTTAGTGAGAGGGGATTTCCTTTCTCCGAAGGAGAGTCCAATGCGACCCCAAGCTGCAACCAAATAATTGATTCAGACACGGACATAGTGAAAAGTGAATAGTGAGGTCTGTTCATTTATCCACAAAATGCGTGTTTTTTAAGTGCGAATCTGTGGCTAAGATGTGTTTTTATGCGTCCAAAACTTCGCTTGATTTTACCGCGACTTACGCGTATATTACCAATCGTTTACGATAACACTAACTTGGCATAAGGACTCCCTCGTATGGCCAGCGCCGACCAGAAAAATGGCAAAGCAGAAGTTGCATTGATCGAGAAAATTGCGAACGGTTTCATGGTTGAATATGAAGAAGACATGACACCTGGCTACAAGAAAGCATTGCTGACACAACTAACGGTCCAGGGTGACACGGAATTGATGAGCGCCCCGGCTTACTACCTGGCGTCAAAAGATGCACCGACCATTAACAGCCGCATTGCAGTTACGGCAATTATTCACGATGAACTCGGTCATGCCAACATCGCCTACCGCATTATGGAGGATCTGGGAGTCGACAAGCATTGGCTGGTTTATGGTCGCCAGCCGCATGAATTCAAGCATCCCTACGGTTTTGATCAGCCGCTGGATGATTGGGCCGAAATGGTCGTTGCCAACGGTTTCTTTGACCGGGCCGGAATCACACTGCTGGGCGATGTGCTGCACAACACCAGCTACGGACCGCTTAAGCGGTCATTGGTCAAAGTGGACCGTGAGGAAATTTTACATCTTCGGCATGGCGAATCATGGATGCGGCGCCTGGCGAAGGCCGGTGGCGAGGCCAAAGAACTGCTGCAGCGCGCTGTCGATTGGATGTTTCCGATGACCCTGGAGTGGTTCGGTCTGCCCGACGATCGCAAGCATCACAGCGGTCAACTCGACTACCGCCTGAAAGGCAAGACCAACGATCAGTTGCGACAGACCTGGATGGAAGCGACTGTCCCGTTGTGTGAGGGCATCGGCATCAGCGTGCCGGCTCACTATGATGACGCCAGCAAAGAGTACGTTATGGACTACCCTTTTCCGTGTGACTATGATCCGGACGAAAAACGCTGGCACTTCGACCGCCCGCTTTCCTGGGACGAGGTGTTTAAGCGCTGGAAAGCCCGCGGCCCGATGAACGTACGTTACGCCGAAATGGTGCAGGGCGACAGCGACAGCATTTTCGGGGGCCGGCTTTGGTAAGTGCGGAACAGGTCTGGAAAGCGCTGCAACAGGTCGCGGACCCGGAATACCCGTTGAGCATCGTTGACCTGGGAATGGTGTACGCCGTATCCGTCAAAGAGGACCAGGTGCAAATCAGGATGACGTTCACCTCGATCGGCTGCCCCGCAATCGATTGGATTATCTCGGACATGCGAGAAGCGGTTATGGCGATCAAGGGTGTCAGCAAGGTGGACGTCGATGTCGTATGGAGTCCTGCCTGGACCCGCGAACGGATCACGCAGCACGGGCGGGAGGTTCTGCTGTATCACGGTGTGACTTAACTTTGCCAACCTGTTAACCGGCAATTCACGCAAATGCACGCGAATTTTCTTGATTCATTGAACCTGATTAATTCATGAATTTGCCACTGAGACCCAGAGGACACTGAGAAAGTAAAGAAAGTAAGACTTAGACAAACCGTGAATTGCGAAACCTTGTTTTGAGCAAGAACAAACTCATCTGTTCTTAATTTCTTGAAAAATGACTCTGTGCTCTCTGAGCCTCCGTGGTTATGAATTTTTCAGGCTAAGCTTTGGGTTCGCGCAGATCGGCTTCATTCGCGGTCAGGTGTCAGAACGTATCCAGGTTAAATTAACCCAACGGAAGAAATGAAAAACGGTCACGTCTA